>JGI24703J35330_11748742_pt1 | contig 30568 bp, 34 predicted proteins | sample TergutNt197P1_FD_35330 | JGI IMG/M metagenome (IMG submission 35330)
ATCGCCACCCAAATAACCGCCGCATAAAACATCAAACCCGCCATACCGTTTGCCCCAAAAAGGAACTCCGTGAGTCTGCCGCGGCGCAGAGAATTATACATATTAAGCCCCATAGAGAGTGCGATAAGCCCCACGCCCAAAGCCGCGGCAAAAATTAGGGTCTCTCCTATGTCACTTGTAGGCCGCCTCCAGACAGGATTAAACTCCAAACCAAAAACACTCCCATATAGCACACCAAATACTGCCGCGCTCGCGCCTACTACAGTCATGATGCCACCCAGATTTGTGTGCCATCGGCGTGTGACAAAAACTCCTGCAATCGCAAGCGTCAGTCCATGCCCAATATCTCCAAACATCAGACCAAACAAAAGTGTGTACGTAATCGCCAAAACAGGGGTAGGGTCTACCTCGTCATATTCGGGCAAACCATAAAGCCGCGTAAAAAACTCGAACTGCCGCACTACAGGTAGGTTTTTCAACAAAATCGGTGGACGCAAATCCACATCTTCACGTCGAATAAAAACCAAGCTGTCATCACCGGATACTTCTTCTTCCAAGCGTAATGCATCTGCTTCATCCAGCCAGCCGTTAAATGTAAATACACGTCTCCCCTCGCTGATTAGGGCGTATTTTTTTACATCAAATGCGGCATAGAGATTCTTTACCTTGGCACAGGCTATGGCGAGCTGTTGTGGGTTATTAATCACAGGGGTGGGTGTCCCAAGCTCTTTTTCCAGCTCATCCGCACGCAGATGTAATGCATGTACAGTATGTGCCGGCCTGGCACATGCTTGTGTTTCAATCACCTCAAACTTAAATGACGCAAATATTGCATTTACCTCATCCTTTAGCATCATGGGTGAAAAAAACAGCCCATACACAAAATCCTTGTCCCTTTTTGCAACCTCAAAATACATCCGCTTATCATCGCAAAAAAACATTTTAAACCTTGCATAGTTTTCTGTCGTAAACCACCCGAGGCCGTGATGCAAAAATTCGGCATTAGCCAATACCGACATATCCACATCGAGAGTGGTAAAATTACGTAGTTTGGAGATTTTGTTTCGGAGCTGTAAAAGCTCGGCTTCCATATCACGCCTATGACTATTGCGTTGCTCGTAGGCGGCGGAGGCTTCTTCTACGGCGTTGACTGCTTCTGCCGTTTTCATAGGAACAAATAACGCTGGTGGTGCGCCCACCATGGCACTTATTTTTTCTGCCTTGCGCAGGGTTTGTGCATATGGGTTTAAAGTGGTAAATGGCTTCATGAGACTATGACGCACCTGCTCCAGCTGGATGTCATAGCGACCCAAATAACGGCTAACCGCGTGATTCATCCCCGCGATATGACCCGTCAAGCTTATGTAGCTCATCCTTGCAACCATTTATATCACCCCCAAAGCCGTTAATATATACGCGAAAATATTTCTTCCGCAGGAAGTCCGTGCTTTAGACCTACACTAATCGCGTTTATATTTTTTATTTCATAATGCCGCGCATATAGATACGAATAAATCAAAGCAAAATCGCATTGCCGACTTTCTTTGTGCAACTGCGCCATCACAGCACGCGCCATGTCCTGCTCCCCAAACATAATACCGTCCTTGTGATTGCGAAAAACAGAGGGATACGCGCCGCCCTGCAAAATCTGCAAAAACTCCTGCGTGCTTTTTGCAAAAGCCAACTGCCTGATTTCTGTCAGCCCAAGCTTGTACATATGTGGACTAAGAAACGCAAATACCCCATCGCCATCCACCCCATGATAAGTCTTTAGCCGCCAAATCCATAAGATATTGCGCAAATCCAGCTCCATGCCACGCACGCGCCGCAATGACTCACGACAAGGCTTGTCCCTAATCGGAAAGGTGACATCCACGCCATAATGCCTAATCATGCGCAAATCATCTTCTAAACGAAGCGACACGGGCATATTTTGTCCACGACACAGCTCCATATAGCCCTGTTGGTTTAAAAGTCGCGCACGCCTTGCTTTGATTTTTGCAGTAATTGCATTCAACGCGCCCATCATATGCCTTCGCCGTATAAGATGTCGTAGAATATTTTTTTGCGGTATTTTTCCTTAACTTCTTCTATACGGCGGGCTGTATGACTTTCTGTTTCTGCCGCCATGAGGCTTATTTCGTCTTTTCCGTCGGCTTCTATTTCCGCTATTCTTTTTTGCAGTTTTTTTTGTGCAATTATGGTTAGCTCCGCATTTTGTTTTTCTATGTCTTTTATGGCGGCCTGTGCTTCGCTTTCTATGGCGAGGAGTTGTTCTGTTATACTCATCTCATTCTCCCAAATTGGTAATATATGGTTATTATAATATCAATTGGCAAATATTGCTAGTCTTTTCCTCCGAATTTTATTTTTTTCACTAAGGAATACACCATCAAGTCCAGCTTGCCCTTTAACTCCTCCATTCTAAAAGTAACATAGCCTTCGAGATGTAACTCCGTATTTGTGTTTACATATTTTTTAAGATGATTGAGTTCTCGACCGTATAGTGGTGTCCCTTTTAGGTTTTTTGCCATCTCGCGCAGCTTTGATGAGTGCTTATACATCGGATTTTCGCTCTCCGCGACCTCCAACAACAGCCCCAACAGCATCTCGCAAAACATTTCTGTATCACATATGTAAAACTTTAATCCGTCCGTCGGCTTAACCACGTATTCCTCGCACGCTTTTTTTATAAACACATGAAGCGCGCTTTCGTGCTTGTCGGTTAATAATAAAAATTTTTTCATTAAAATCCCCTTTTTTGATTCGCGGTATTGAGCCGAGGAGTGGCCGAAGTGCGTGATTCAATACGCACTTACATCACTATATGCGGCATACATGTCATAATTATCATGTCTAAAAAAGGGGACTTACAGAAATTTTTTGAAAATAGTTATAGAGCCAAATATAGCGACACAAATCAACGGCAGGCGGGGCCAAAGACAACATTAAAATCACTTTACAAAAAAGCCTAAAAAAACATGAGATTATGCGGGCTTGAGCGGTTCAGACCAAAACATCTACAAAAAAAGACTCGTGGCTTGCGAAACAATTATTTTGAGTATGATTGCAACCATGCTATAATCCGCATAGCCGCCAAAAACATGGCATTGAACGTATTTTGCGAGACAGGTATAAATACGGCGGTGAGGGAGCAAATTGAATGGCCGAGAGTTTAGAAAAGAAGTTGCCGTAAGCTATTAGTGATGCGAAGAATTTGTTGTCGCAGCGAAAAGAGCTGCATAGTAGATAATTGGGCGGAAGGATAAAAAAATGAATATTATAGATTTTTCTAATGCAAAAACAGCTAGAGGGGTTTTCTACGGTGGGGATGCTGGTGCGAAAGAGGCGATTTTACACGATGATGCCACATGGATGATAAAATACCCAAAAACTACAAGGGATTTAATAAACCCTCAAATATCCTACACTACAAGCCCTTTAAGCGAGTATTTAGGCTCTAAAATTTATGAGCTACTAGGCTTGCCAACCCACGAGGTTTTGCTCGGCACAAGAAAAGGCAAGATAGTAGTTGCTTGTAAAGATTTCACTTGGCTCACAATTAACGAGAGGACAAGTCATAAGCCTTACGAACTTATTCATTTTCATTATCTAAAGAACACCTTTATGTCAAGCGATTTAGAAAGTTATTCCGGCACGGGTTCAGAAACTTTGCTGGATGAGGTGGAAAAGCGGCTAAGCGATACAAATGCGATGGAGCAAGATGCCTTTAAATCCCCACGTTGTGTATATAAATATAGAGGGCTGGATAACGAAAGTCATAGCATAAATCCTTTTGAGTTTATAGAAAACACTAAAATACAAGGCTGCAGAGATGCTTTAGATAGATTTTTGAGCAAAATTAATATGGGCGATGTTAGAAGCTTGATTGATGAAATCCCAGAACATTATGAGGTGCTGAGTATCATGCCCCATACACAAAAGAGGTTTTATATTAAACTAATTGAAATAAGGCTTGATAAGCTTGCAAGTATGAAAATTTAAGACCTGCTAAGAAAAGTCAAGCATTAAAGTTTGTGAAAAGGTAGATTTGAAGTGGGTATAGCTTCGTCATATTTACGTGCCGACAGGCACAGAAGTTCCCGGCAGTGGCGCACTGCACCGGCTCTGCCAGTGTGTGCGGGTGTTATAATAGGGATAAATTTGAGAAACCTTGTAAACACTGGATTTTGCCGATTTAATTCCCTTAATTTTATTGAATTTATGAAATACAACTGGTTGTAGCCCTGTCAAGTGGTTTGTGAAAGGGTAGATTTGAAGTTTGTCACAACATTGTGGTGGTCGTTATGCCTATGATATAATCGCCACAGTAGCAAGCAAACGAACATAATTTATGTTAGGTGGTGTGCAGTGAATAAAAAAATAATAATCATAGTCGGCTATCTTGCTGCGGGGAAATCCACATTTGCGCGGCGGTTATCTAAGGAAGTCAATATTCCATATTTAATTAAGGACACATTCTGTTCCGCTATATGTTTGCATATTCCAATTGAAAATAGGGAGGAAAGCAAAAAGTTCAGCATCGCCACTTTTGACGCAATCGCGTATGTTACGGAACGGTTTATGGAAACGGGTTATCCGCTTATTATCGAAGGAAATTTTGTGATGAGCGGCTACAAAGGGAACGAGGGCGCAGTAATACAGTCATTAATCAAAAAATATGACTATAAATCCTTGACCTACATTTTTTGGGGTGATACCCGCGTTATGTGCGACAGATTTAATGAACGCGAAAAACTACCCGAACGCGGACAAGCAAACAGAGCATTCACCGAACTGACATACGAAGATTGTGTACATTTGCTTCCGCCGCTTGGCGAATTTACTGTTGGCGGAAAAATAACAAAAGTTGATACAACAGATTTTGAAAAAGTTGACTTTGATAGCCTTATTGAAGTTGCGAATTTATTTATAAATTCCGATACCCACTAATAAGCAGTTTTCTTCAGTTGAAGTGGGTATCGCTTCGTCAGATTTCCCCCCCTGTGGGTGCATTTTTCAAGGAGTGTGTTTGATGATTTTTGAGTGGGATAAAAATGAAATGAACAAGACCAAGCACAGCATATCTTTTGAAACTGCTGAATCCGTTTTTCTTGATAAACACGCTGTTTACTTGTATGACGAAGTGCATTCAAGTAAAGAGGACAGATTTGTGGTAATAGGCAAAGAAGACACGCTAAAAACAGAATTAACGGTATGCCATTGTTATAGAGGCTCAAGCGAAGAGATAATACGGATTATATCAGCAAGAAAAGCAACAAAAAAAGAAACTAAGATATATATTTCCGGAGGTGCAGAAGAATGAAGGCAGAGTATAGTTTAAAAGATTTTCGGGGGGTTATGAAAAATCCTTTCTACGACAAACTTATTACAGAGGTTGTTGTTCCTGTACAAAAAGAGGTATATCAAGTTTTTGTAGACATAGCTAGCCAAAACGGAGAATATCCCGAAAAACTTATGCGTCGCTGTTTAGCTGACTACGCAAAAAAATTTCAAGAGCATGAATAAGGGCGGCACTACCTTTTGCATAATTTGTTTTAAGAACTGATTTTATCTAGCCCCTTAATAACACTATAATTGATTATAAAATAATAGTAGCAAAGGATGATATAAAGTGACAGTATACCTAATAGAAACCATAAAAACAGTAATAGCATCTATACTAACTGCAAGTGTGCTTTGCACAGCCCCAAGCGGTGTTATTTCTCAAGAAGACGCGATAGAAATAAGCAGACAATACATCATGGCGGTACTGGAAATAGACACTGCAAACGATGAAATAACAATGAAGCTTTTTGAGGGCAATATCCCCATATGGGTAGGCAAAGTAGAACACCAGCACATCATAAGTTTTACAATAAATGCAAGTACGGGACAATGGTTAGTTTTACAAACTCAGCTACCCCAAGACCACAATCTACCCAGGCAAAATATTACGATGGAAGAATATGTTGCAATGAGTGGCGCAACGCCACAAAATATAGATAGCTACCTACATCTCGCTACAGAGTATGCTCAAAGACACTTTAATCAAACAGAGTTAACAAGCATAGAGTTTGTAGGCAAACGCCCAAACCGTATACCACAAACAATGGCAACCAATAATCGTATTAATTTTTTTGAAAATCTGTTACGGTTTGATGCAGTAGATAGTAATGGTCGCAAAGCCATGATAGAAATTTCATACGAAACACAACAGCTGCGTATGGTTACTTCATTCCATTATTACTTTAATTCCATGATATATTTGGTCTAACCCCTAGTGTTATCTCCAAAAATTTGGTAAAGTTTAATCATGGATAAAAACGAAAAAACATCATATGAGACAAACCCTGTAGAAGGCCCCGAGGACGCAATCTGTGCGTTTGTGGAGGCCTATGATGTGTTGCAGGACAGTGAGCCTCCGATTGCGGACGAGCTAAAGACGGCTATGTATCGACCTGTGACACCCCATGACTATGACACACCGCCTATCAGTCTGTATGAAATAGGTGTTGTTTATGTGCCTGATGGCGTGGAGGGGAGATATGGGCTTAATCTGCCAAAGCTAAAGACGGCGTTGCAACAGCGTGAGAGTGATGTGCGCGCTCTTTTTGTGCAGGATGATGGGATTTTGCCGCATCTTTGTGATATTTTGACAGCGTTTTTAGAAGAGCCATATGAGGACGAATATATCCACACAGTTGCCCTGCGTTTTCTTAACGAATGCCGTAGGCTCATTGCGATGTGGGAATAGGAGAGTTTAAATGTTAGCAGTGATTTTTGACATGGACGGTGTGCTAATCGACAGCCAGCCACTGCATTATGAGCTGGATATGCGTGTATTAAAAGCTTGCGGTTATCCTGCGGAGCTTAATACGGTGGTACCGTATACAGGGATGGGCAATCCCGACAGATGGCCAAAATACAAGGAGGATTTGGAGCTGGAAGAATCTTCGGAGCGTCTCATAGAGATGGCAGAAGAAGCCATGCGTGAGCTGTTTACTGACGCGGATTTGGTGCCGATAGATGGTGTTGCGTTGTTACTCGATGGCATAAAGGCAATGGGCATAAAATGCGGTGTAGCGTCGTCATCTTCTCATGAGCTTATCGAGCTTGTTTTGGGCAAAATCGGACTGAGAAAGAATTTCGACTTTATCGTGAGCGGGGAGGATGTATCCGAAGGTAAGCCAAATCCGGAAATCTATCTCCGCGCCGCAGAAAAAGCAGGCGTTTCTCCTGCGCAATGTATCGCAATCGAAGACGCGCCCGCCGGTGTAGAGGCCGCAAAGGCCGCGGGCATGGTATGTATAGTGTATGACAATCCAAACACATATGGGCAGGATTTTACAAAGGCGAATTTTACGGCACATAAGTTTGACGACTGTTTTCCCATCATAAAGACATTGTTTTTCAAAGCAGTGATGGGGAATTTGTCATGATAAATATCCCTAAGGATTGGCGCGACTACATCCTGCTCGATGCAGGTAATGGCGAAAAGCTGGAGCAGTGGGGAAAGGTAAAGGTAATCCGCCCCGATCCACAGGCGTTTTGGCCACGCAGCTATAAATGGGAAAAACCGGACATGCACTACCATAGAAGCAAATCCGGAGGCGGTACATGGGAAATCCTCGGTGACAAGGTGCCAAATACATGGAAAATCGCATACGAAGGCTTGCGCTTTAATATACGACCCACGGGATTTAAGCATATGGGGCTGTTTCCCGAACAGGCGGTTAACTGGCAGTGGTTGCAAAAAAAATGCAAAAGTGCGGATAGACAGCCCAAGGTTTTAAACCTGTTTGCTTATACGGGAGGCGCGACATTGGCGTGTCTGTATGCCGGTGCGGATGTGACGCATATAGACGCGGCCAAGGGTATGAATAACTGGGCGCGTGACAATATTGCTTTGAGTGGTTTTGCTGACAAAAAGTTCCGAGTTATGACGGATGATGTACTAAAATTTGTGCGTCGCGAGGCAAGGCGCGGCAATATGTATGACGGCATAATAATGGACCCGCCTGTTTTTGGGCGCGGACCGGGCGGCGAAATGTGGAAGCTGGAAGAGGGCCTCTTTGAGCTGGTGGAGGCATGTATACAGCTTCTTTCTAATACGCCTTTATTTTTTTTGATTAATGCATATACGGCAGGATTTTCGCCTACGGCATATGGCAACATTTTGTCGGCGGCAATGGGCGGACGCGGCGGCTCGGTCAGCGTCGGCGAGGTTGGCCTGGGAGCCGAGAGCGGCATTTTGTTGCCTTGCGGTATGTATGCCAGATGGGAGCTAAACGATACTTAGCCACTCGTCTGTGAGTTCCAGCAGGGTGTAGGGGAGGACTGTGCCACGAGCAAATGCCTTTGCCATGGTGGTTGCCTCTTCGATGTCTTCTGAAAAAGCGGGCGTTTCTTCTGTTTCGGTGATTTTGCCTTCCGGGGTGGCTCGTTCGATTGCCAGTCCGTAATAGTCTTTCTCCCCCTTAAAAGTCGTTAAGTAGTAACTTAGCTGCCATTTTTCCTCGCTGTCTGTGTAGATTTCCGTCCTCATAATCAGCTCTCTAATGCTCTCCATGTCATCAACCCTTTGCAATAATTTGTCCTAACAATAATATACAAACAGATGCTTTTTCGCAAAGCACTAATAGTCTCTCAGAATGTTCGAATGCAAGAAAAAAATATGAGCTTTTAATCAAACCTTACCAAATCGCACATACATTTTGTAATTTATTCCAACGCCATTAATAAAGGGAGTGAACCAAATTGGAAAAGTATATCAAAGAGGCTCTATCACTGGGCGCAAAGACTGCGACCCCATTCAAAATCGCGGACATCGCCTTCGACCCCCGCGTCGTAATAAAATGCATTTTTGGTTGTAGCGACTACGGAAAACAACATACATGCCCATACCAAAAATCGCCGCTAACCATGCAGGAATATCAACAGATTTTTTCGCATTATTCCCGCGGAATCATAATCGGCTGTGACAACAAGCCCGACTCACAAAAAATTTCGTATGCAATAGAACGCCAAGCATTCTTGGATGGCCATTATTTCGCCTTTTCGCTGAGCGACTGCGGCCTATGTAAAACCTGCGCAAAATCAAAAAACGCCGACTGCCCCCACCCCGACAAGGCACGCCCCGCCTTCCATGCAATCGGTATAGACGTTTTTAAAACAGTAAAAAATCTCGGCCTTACACTTAATGTGCTAATCGAAAAGGGCGATGAACAAAACTGGTATTCTGCTGTTTTTATTGACTAAACAATCGCAAAAGCAATGGCGAAAATCCAAACTCCTCTACCAGGGGAGTTATTTTTGACATCTTTTCAGGGGATTTTGCATGGGGGGTGATGCGCTTTGCGCGGATTAGGAGATTTTTTGCGGTATGCTCCATGTCGGTCAGCTCTATTATTTGGGTTTTGTAGCCTTGTGCTTCCAGTAGTTTTGCGCGGATTGCGTCGGTGGCAAGGGAGGCGATGCGTTCTTTTATTATGCCGTAGTCGTTTAGCAAAGTCAGGGTGCGGGGGGACATCTGCGAGCGCAACTCATGCTGACAGCAGGGGACGGCTGTGATTAGGTCGGCCTGCCACCTTACTGCATTGTAGAGTGCGTGGTCGGTTGCGGTATCACAGGCGTGCAGGCTGATTACAATATTAAAGGTATCGGGCGCGCCCCATGACTCTATGGGCGGGGCGTTTAATGTGCCTATATCGCCCACCCTAAAGGTCACTGCGTAGCCGTATTTTGTTGCGGCTTCGGTGCATTTTTTTACTACATCGGCGTTTATGTCCAGCCCGCATATATTTGTGCGGAGTTTTTTTATTTGAGAAAAATAATGGTATACGACGAAGGTGAGATATGACTTGCCGCAACCAAAGTCGATTATATTAATTGTCTCGCCCTTTAACCCATCCGTCTCGTCTGCTAAAATCTCCAAAAAGCGATTGATTTGTTGAAATTTATCCCACATGGGTGCGGCGACCTTTAGCTCTCTTGTAAAAACACCCATATCTACCAGTGCGGGGATGTCAGTGCCTTCTTTTATGATATGATTTTTGCGGCGGTTAAAGCTGTTTTCTTCAAAATCGGTGCGCCTTGGCTTTGTTTCCGTTTTCCTCCGATTGCAAAGCACCTTACCCTTCTTGCTGACTCGTGCAGAATATTCGTACTCATCATCCCATGCATTATATTGTAAAAATACGCCAAACTGCTCTGCCAAATATACACAAATCCCATCATAATCATGGTTGCTATGGAAAACTTGTGTCGCGGTATATGATGCAATTTGGTACCGCGAGTTCGTCTCGCGACCAGAGCGACTCTGCAAGATTTCTGCACGTACATACTCCGAGCCTTTTTTTGGTTTGCTGAGTACGATTTTATAAATACCGTGGTTTAGCATCGTATCGGGTAACATGTTTACCTCAATCCCTCACTAAAATAATTTAACCGCCCCATAATCCTCTCTGCGTCCGTGCCTTCTGCTACCGTCGGCACAAAGTCATTCCTGTATCGCACACTTGACATAAATGCGGGTATGACCCTCACGTCATTATCCTCCAGCAGTTCTCCGCGATAAAAAGTAAATTTTTGTTGGAAAATAAAGCTGTCTTGGTCATGCGGATTGGCGTTCCCGCCAAAGCAAAAATCAGCAAGAGAGTAGACAATAAACCGCCCGCGGTATTCTTCTATGCCTTGCATAACATGGGGATGCGCACCCAGCACCAAATCTGCACCAGCCCTTATAGTATATCGCCCCATATTGATTTGGTACTGCTCCGGGAAGTTTTCGCCCTCCACTCCCCAGTGATGGAAGGCAATAATGAGCTGTGCGCCGCGGTCGCGCAGGTTGCGTACACTCGCCGACACCCTGTTCATATTTTCGCGAGAATAATGCCAGATTCTGTGGCCAAAAAGCCCTACATATATACCGTTTACTTCTATTATGCGGTTAAACTCGTTGCCAAAATATTGCACACCCGCCTCTGTGAGTGCATCGCGTGTGTCATTTAGTCCTGCAACAAAAAAATCCAGAGTATGGTTGTTTGCGAGCGAAACAGCGTCTATATGCCCCGCCGACAAAATCTCTGCAAAATGCGGCGGCCCGCGGAACACAAACTCCTTGTCCATATGAGGCTCGGTAATATCGGTCAAAACACCTTCCAGATTAACGATGGCCAGACAGCTTGCATAAAAAATATGCGCAACATTTGCAAAAAAATGCTCATGCCCACCTTCTTCGAATGCCCGCATAAATGCGTGATAACCCGCCCATCTGTTATCACCGCCAAGTGTTACATCACCCGCCGCAGAAAGCAAAATCGTAACAGTATAAGGGCATGTTGGCTCTTCTTCTTCATCTTCTTCGTATTCTATGTAAACAAAAATAGGGACACTGACTTCCCTCTGCACGATTGTTTTGTTACCACCGCCGGTCTTTAGCACTGCCTCTCGCTCATTCATATAAAAAAACGCAAAAACCCCGCATATCACAAAAAGTGACAGCGTAAGTGTAATCGTCAATGATTTGAAAAACGCTTTCATCTTATATTCAAACGCCAGTCCAGTTCTCCCCTGTCCAGTGCGAGCAATAATGCCTCGGCTGTAGCCAGGTTGCTTGCCGCAGGGATGTTATGGACATCACAAAGTTGCATAATCGACGCGCTTTCATAATGCCTGTTATGCAGCGGGTCACGCATATAAATCACAAGGTCTATATCGTTTAGTGCAATCTGAGAACACATCTGCTGTTCGCCACCCAGATGGCCTGCAAGATATTTGTTTACATTTAAGTTTGTGGCATCCTCCACGATTTGGCCTGTGGTAGCTGTGGCATATAGCTTATGTTTGCTTAGGATATGCCTGTACGCCACACAAAGATTTTCCATTAACCTCTTCTTATTGTCATGCGCGGTTAATGCGATGTTCATATTGCTGCCCCCTTACCTGTCTCTGCATCCTGTGCGTCCTCATCAAAAATAGAACGTGGATTCCTTGGTAATTTTATATTAAGCACAATCCCCATGGCAATCATATGAACCCAAATCATACTGCCTCCATATGAAAGGAATGGAAACGGCATACCCGTATTAGGCAACAAATCCGTAGCCACACCCACATGAAAAAATGTTTCAAAGATGAGCATACCTGCCACACCGGCGGCTATGAGTCGCCCCTCGATGTCTATGGCATTTAATGCAATAATAATACAGCGTACAATAATAAATGCAACAATACCCAACAAAACCGCCGAACCTACAAAACCAAACTGCGCCGCCGCCACACTAAAGATAAAGTCGTTATGTCCCAAGATTACATATGGGTTTTCCATAAACCCACGCCCTGTGAGACCGCCTGTGCCTATGGCATATAGTGACCGCTCTGTTTGATACCTTGCCCACTGGTCGGCGTATTCCGGTCGCAAAAAACTTTCTATGCGTCGCCACTGCCAGTCACCAAAAATCCTTGTAAGAATCAGGGGCGTTTGTCTGCGCAAATCGAACCAGATAATCACCCCGATAGGCGCAAGCACAGAGGCACCGACCAGTATTGTGCGCCAATAGACCCCGCCCACAAACAGCACTGCGAGCGATACCATCAACACCACCATAGAAGCCGAAAAAGAAGGCTGCAAAAACACCAGCCCAACAGGCACAACAACCAAAACAACAAGCAACATAAGCCAAGCAGGCTTGTTAAAACGCTCACTAAAAATATCCAAAAACTTAGCCAAGAAGATAATCATAAAAATTTTGGCAAACTCAGAGGGTTGCATACTCAAAAACCCGATAAATGGCACAGGTATCCAAATCCACCGTGCCACACCCGTGTGGTCATCTGCTCCGATAATCATAACGACCAAGAGTAAGACCATCATGAGGCCATAGATATGCAAATAAAACCGTGTTATCAAATGATAGTCCAAAAACGAAAATCCAATCATAAGCAACGCGCCGGAAACAACAAACATCCTCTGCCGCGCCCAAAGCCCCCCATCGCGCCCCACAATCATCTGCGGTATAAGCTCTGCGTTGGCAGAGGTATATATCATGACAACGCCAAAAACGCCAAGGGCAATCACCGCCAGCGCAAGCAGATAGTCATATGAACGAGGGACTCGCCTCCAGTGCATGGATTACCCCTTTTTTCGCATATTTTTTATTGGGATGTTGGCATATAGTACAGGGACTGTTTTGTTTTCGTCGTCGGTTGTCTGGGAAATGTTGATGTCCATACCTGCGGCTTCGTCTATGTCCATGTATTTTGCTATTACCTGCATGATGTCATTTTTCATCATCTCCAGCAGGTCGGTATTGCAGTTTGCTCTGTCGTGGATGAGTACAAGCTTTAGCCTGTCTTTGGCGACCGAGCCGGATGTGGGTTTTCTGTTAAAAATGTTTTTTAAAAATTCCAAAACTCTCGCCTCCTATTGGCCTCCGCCAAATAACTTTTTAAATTTTGTCCATAGCCCCTTGTCGGTTTCCAAGTCCATCAGCGGAACCGTTTCACCGTTCATGCGGCGGCATATGTCGCGGAAGGCTTTCCCTGCAAAGGACTCATTGTCCGCGACACATGGTTCGCCTCGGTTTGTTGAGACTACTATGCTCTCGTCATCAGGTACTACGCCCAGTACATCTATGGCAAGGATTTCTGTTACATCCTCCAGTGCCATCATGTCTCCGCGCTTTACCATGTTTATGCGGATTCTGTTTAGTATAAGAAGCGGCGAACGTACCTCGGCGGCTTCCAACAGTCCTATGATGCGGTCTGCATCACGTACAGCGGATACCTCGGGGGTAGTGACGACGATTGCTTTGTCCGCTCCTGCGATTGCATTTTTAAAGCCTTGCTCAATACCGGCGGGGCAGTCAATCAGGATATAATCAAACTCCTCGCGCAGTTGCGCACATAGTTTTATCATCTGCTCCGGTGTCACCGCGTCCTTATCCTTAGTCTGTGCCGCAGGCAAAAGATGCAGCGTAGGATAACGCTTGTCCTTAATCAAGGCTTGTTTTAAGCGGCAATTGCCCTCGATGACATCTATCATGTCAAAAACAATCCGATTTTCCAGCCCCATTACTACGTCCAGATTGCGCAGACCGATATCTGCGTCCACCAGGACGACTTTTTTGTCGAGCAAAGCAAGCCCTGCCCCCAAGTTTGCGGTAGTGGTGGTCTTGCCTACGCCACCCTTCCCCGATGTGATTACATAAACTTCACTCATTGCTAAATCTCTCCCCATTCTATAACTTTTACAACGGTCGTATCATTACTTGTCCGTCTTTTATATATGCATAAGCCGCCGAAGACCTTGTGTTTTTTGCCGCTTCGGGGACATAGCTTATCGTGTCTGCTATACGCAGTTGTGTGGGTTGCAGTACCAGCGCGGACACAAAACATGCCAAATCACCGTTTGCCCCGGCATGTGCCATACCTTTTAATGCGCCAAGCACGACGACATTGCCGTCTGCGATGACCTCACTGCCCGGGTTTGCGTCACCCATGATGACTACAGAACCTGCGTATTTGATTCTCTGCCCCGAGCGCAGTCCAGTATGATAATACGCGGTCAAACTCTCCTTGCGCCCTGTCTTAGAAGGCGTAGAACTGTCAGGTGCGGGTACGGGCGAGGGTGCATCATGCAACTTTGTCGTTTTGGTTAAAGGATTGGGTGGCACAAAATCCTCGCCCTGCACAAAGGTAATATCAAGGCTGGTCTCCTCTGTGATGATGTCGATGAGGATTTTCTCATTTAAGTCATCCAGCTCACGCCCCTTAAACGTGACCTTTGTATCAGCCCCATCAAAAAACTGCTTGCCCTGCCTGACCTTCTTACGCAGGCTTTCTTGGATTTCGCTAAAAGGCGCGTCCGGGTCTAAAATTATACTGATGCCGTCCTTTTGCCCTTTAAGTGTAACAATTTGTTTGACTGCCATATCTTCTCCCCCTAATTTAATGCCTTAACGTATTTAACGGTCCCGGTCTCTGTGGCTGTGAGTGTATGCCCAGTGCCGCCCCGATTATGTCGCGTGATACATGTGCGGCAGACTGAGAACGAGCGCGTGTCGCGCTGAAGGGTACATTTACATATATTGCGATTTGTGGATTTTCGTATGGTGCAAACGCCCCAAACGCCGTATGCGAAAACCTCGAGGGTATTTGCTCTGCCGTACCTGTTTTTCCTGCTACACGGACGGGGAAATTTCTAAAAACAGAAATCCCGGTACCGCCTGCACCCGGCTCTGTGACGAGGAGCATACCGCGATGCACCACATCCCATGTCGAGTCAGAGACATCAATGTCAGACTCCAGAGGGGTAGGGGTGTTTCGTAATATGGTGGTGCCGGCATAGTTTTCGATTTGTGATACAAGGCGCAGAGGATAGTTTGTACCGCGGTTCGCTATGATTGCCATACCCCTCGCCATCTGCGCGGGAGTGTATGCATTGTAGCCTTGGCCGATGGATACCTGTGCGGTGTCACCATCACGCCAGCGCAGGTCATGCAGGGACGCATTAGGGTTGAATATACGTCCGCGATGGATTTTAAACTCGGGCGAGGCCATTGTGTTGCCCAAATACCCTTGGTTTACGTGTTGCTGGTGGATTTCTCCGATTTCCACACCCGTAGGGTCGTTCAGTCCAAAAAACTCCATATAGCGGTTTAGGGTGGTAATCCCGTCCATTGTGTTGCGCGACGGATGGCGCGAGTTGCCGAGGCGGAAGGCCGACTCTGCAAAGAAAAAGTTGCAACTGACAGCTATTGCGGTGCAGACGGGGATACTGCCATGACCCCCGCTATGCCAACAGTTTACGGAAGGAATGCCCGATGCCGTATGGCGCACCCCATCAAAAATGCGGGTGGTGGGACCGATGGAGCCTTCTTCGAGTGCGGCTACGGCTGTAAACATTTTAAATGTAGAACCCGGTGCGATGGCCTCCATAAAAGGGCGGTTAATCATGGGATGGGTAGGGTCAAGCAGGTTTATATGCCGAAAATAGTCATTATCAAAGTCGTTGACGAGCCTATTATTATCAAACGAAGGATATGACACTGCCGCCAGCACATCGCCCGTGTCGATGCATGTCACCACAGCAGAGCCTGTGACAGGGTCAAGGCCTATCATATGGGGGGTGAGTTCACGTTTTTCGATTTTGTGGATGAGTATATCGCGTGCTATATTTACTGCTCGTGTGCCTGTATGGGCTTGCAGTCGTTCAGCATATATGCCGTCGGGGTCGCTTATTTGCTCCGTGCCTATGAGTGTGAGCAAAAACTCTGCGGGTGTGATATGCCCGCGTTCGAGTCCCTCGATGAGCATACCCTGTATACCCACGGCATCAAAGTTACGCGATGACGCTCCGGGAAAACGCGCAGTTATATGTTGCCTCATGGGGAATGCCAAATTATCGGCCTCGGCCTCCATCACAGCGCGGATGTCAAGATTATGCCCACGCATAAATGATATAAACGCCTCCTGCGGTGTGGCGCGGTCGGCGGGGCGACCTGCTACAGTCCCGCCTGTATGGCGCAGTCGACGTATAAGCACCTCTGCCAGATGTCCTTCGAGTATATGGAATGCTTGTTTTTGAAGCTCAAGGTCTATTGTAAGAAACACTCGGTTTCCCGGCTCAGGCTCGGCATCCCATACAGTCGCACCGATGCGGCGACCATGGTTGTTAACCTCAAAGGTCTGCTGTCCGGGTGTGCCGCGCAGATAGCCCTCCATTGCAAGCTCCAAGCCCGCTCGCCCAAACAGGTCATCCCCGGTATAGCCCCTATGTCCCCACATCTCCAGTTGCTGTGCCGTTATCGGTCGCAGATACCCTACCATATGCGAGACATAACGCCCTGCGGGATAATAACGCAGACTGATAATATCCACAAAAACGGCATCAAAAATCAAATTACGTTCTTCGATGGCGGCCTTTGTCTCCGACGATATTTCGTAAGCGATGGTAAATGGTGTAGGCATATAAACCGCCCAATTATGCAGTCTTTGGCGAAAAATCGGTGCGCGCAGATTCATAATCCGACGTGCATCTTCGTTACAAAGCTCGGGGTCTATACGAAAAGTCTCTCGCAAAACATTCCAAGTCTCTTCTGCGGTGGCATAATGCGGGTTAGGCACAGCCATGTCGTCCTTCCAGCGGAACTCCTGCCACGCGACATTGGCCTCCGTAGGCCCTGTAAATGTAAACTCGAACGGCTCCTCCGAAATCGGAAAATCATCCACAAATCTCTCGCCGTTTCTTTCCAACAAAAGTGCGAGTTCCAGCAAAGCTTCATTAGAAATATCAACGCTTGGGTCGATTTTCGCCACAAACACAGGCACATTAACCGCAAGCGGTCGCCCATGCCTGTCATATATCGTACCGCGCTGTGCCGCTACAGGCCGCGTAACAAAGCGTGACTGCGGCGGCGGTATGACAAAATTATCTGCCATGACAATCTGCAATCGAAACAATTGCACCAAAAGGATATAAAAAAGAACTGCCGCGACGACAAACAACCACAAAATGCGGTTGGAAATAAAGCGGAACAATAACCGCCCTACATCACGCGAAAGCTCTTTTAGCTCATACTTCATCTACAGGCTCCTGCCATATTTCTATTTTAGAATTAACAAAATGCATAAGCGCGTATAGCGGCACAGCAAGAGATGCTGTGTAAATCGTCTGCGGCAAAATAATCACCCGCAAATAAAAGAAAAAGTCCTGACCGCCCAAAAACATTACCGTACTGACATAAATCACCATCTGATAAACAAAACTAACACCAATCACTACAAAAAAAGGTAAAAAATAATTATCTTTGAAAAAATCCTTAAAGGGTTTGCCACAAGCAAATCCAACAATGAATCCCAAGAGTGCGTAAAACCCGATGACACGTCCACCCATCAAATCTTGCATAAGCCCTACAAAAAATCCAAAAATCCCACCCTCTATATCCCCACGAAGGATGGCGTAGCTAATCACAAGGATAATCGCACTGTCAGGAGTCACCCCAAGAATCGCAAGATGCGGAAAAAGGGTAGCCTGTAGCACAAAGTTAACAAGAATGAGTACAGTCAGCAGTCCAACTCTAAGCAAGCTCTTTACATCCCTTCGGTTATGACAAGCACTACTTCCATATTGCTAATGTCGGCGGTGGGTCTGATGATTGCGTAGCGTGCGAGGCCGTCAGGGGTCGTGTGTACAGATATTACTTCTCCGAGGCGCAAGCCGGATGGGAAGAGATAACTGCATGGTGATGTCACTATTTCGTCACCGGGGATTATTTGTGCTGTAGCTTCGAGATGGTCTATGCGCATTAGGCCTTGATGCATGAGTGTAGGGTCGCCGCGTGCCGTGCCTATATCCTCTGTACGTGGCGAGATTACGCGGGTGACAAAGCGATAATCGAGGACGGAGACAAAACGTGCGGAAAGTGGTGTGGTATAGCGTGTAATCCCAACGAGGCCGCCGTTTGCGATGATGGGCATGTTGACGGCTATACCATCGGATGTGCCGCGGTCTATTGTAAAGGAGCGATGCCAGTCGGAGGGGTCTGCCGCGATAACACGCGCACCCATGGTAGGCAGATGTGCGTAACGACGGTGCATGTTTAGGGCATCGCTTAGTATTGCGTTTTCTTCGGCGGCGAGGGACAGGCGGTCGTTTTCAAACTGCAAGCGATGTATTTCTTCTTGGAGTTCTCGATTTTGGGTGATGAGGTTTTGGTTATTTGTCAGTGCAGAAAAATGACCTTGCACCCATGTGATAGAAGAGCTTAGACCACGTTGCATGGGCGTGACTACATACGACAGGCCGGAGGACAGGATGTTTGTGCCGGTCCCCGGGCTTATCGTGGCAATGATAGCTATTATGCATATGCCTATACCTGTCAATAAGAAGGCACGGCGGTGATTTTCTAAAAACTCAATCATTTTTTCATTTTCCCATGTGTGATAAGCACACCCTGTAACTGCCTAAAGTGTTCCAGCACGAGACCTGTACCCATAGCCACGCAGTTTAGCGGCTCTTCGGCTATTATTGTTTCTATGCCTGTCTCGCGGGTGATGAGTGCATCGAGGCCACGTATGAGTGCGCCCCCGCCGGCTAAGGCTATACCCGATGCCATTATGTCAGAAGCAAGCTCAGGAGGCGTTCTTTCCAGTGTTAGTTTTATTGCGTCGATGATTTTGCCTATTGGTTCGGCCATGGCGGCACGTGCATCATCTTCCGTCATGATAATGGTGCGAGGCAGACCTGATACAAGGTCGCGACCGCGTACTTGCATTGTGTTGTCGGGGTCGGGATTATAGGCACAGCCTATGCTTATTTTTATATCCTCGGCTGTACGGTCGCCAATAGCCAGACCATACTCACGTCGCACAAAACCTATTATGGTGTTATCTATTTCGTCACCTGCGGTGTGTAGTGATTTGCTGGTAACAATGCCACACAGCGAAATAACGGCCACTTCGGATGTGCCGCCTCCTATATCCACTATCATACTGCCCGTAGGTTCAGAAACCGGCAAACCTGCACCGATTGCGGCCGCCATAGGTTCTTCTATGAGGGCAACATGGCGAGATGCTACACCGGCGGAGATGGTCGCGTCTTGGATGGCACGTTTCTCTACCTCGGTGACACCGCTGGGTACGCATACTACGACATGTGGCTTAGAAAACAGCCGACGAGTACGCGCCTTCCTTATAAAATAGCGCAACATGGCGCGTGTTGTCTCAAAATCCGCGATTACGCCGTCCTTTAGCGGCCGTATGGCCACTATAGAGCCGGGAGTGCGGCCTATCATTTGTTTTGCCTCGTCGCCTACAGCCATCACCTTGTTTATGCTTGTATTAATTGCCACAACAGACGGCTCGTTTAACACGATGCCCTGTCCTTTAGCAAAAACCAGAATATTAGCTGTGCCGAGGTCTATCCCCAAATGATGCGTAAACATTAAGTACCACCTTTATTTGGCCTTCGGCCGTTTAACATGTGCAAAACATACAGTTATTTGGCCTTCGACCGTTTGCATATGCAGGATATGCCATTTTACAAGAGTATTGCCTGATTATTACATAAAATATCAGGTTTTACAATGTTTTTGTGTTATAATAAGTGCGTTTGTCGGAAGGGGTTTGTATGATGAAAAAATATATTGCGGTGATTGTGTTTATTTTATTTTTATTAGCTTTTCCTGCTGATGTGTTTGCCGGTGCGTCAAATTTGATTCCCATCAGAGAATTTTTTGAGTCAGAGGGCGGTGAGGTTTTTTGGTGTGAGGATGAGCGTTTGATTATCGTATATTACAACGGTGGTCATATAACCATCCCGGCAGAAGGCACTGACGCTGTAGTAAATCGCTATCCTATTGAGTTGCAATCAGAGGTGGTTATTTATGAAGGAAGGGCGTATCTGAATATTTTTGATTTTCTATCGCTTTTGGTTGCGGCTATAGATATACAGGTTGTGTCGTTTTCTCTTACAGAAGAAGCCCGCGACATAGTACTATACGATTTTGACTATATGGTAAATGTCACTCTGGAAAACGCCGTATGGGACAATATCATCTACAGGCGACTGGGGATTGATTTTGATGAGCATGTGGCATTTTATCGCGAGTTTATAGAAGAAAAAAATACATTTGAAGCGTTTTATATGCCTGAACATTTGCCTGTGCGTGGTGGCGATGACCCACTGGATATGGCGGCTGATTATCTTAGCCATTTATTGTTGCATATGTTTACCGCGCCGTTTGAGGGTATCGGCCATCTTGCACCACGAGAGATGACTATGTACAGGATGATGCTAACGTCACTATTGCGTGCATATGCGCATCAAGAGCAACACACATCCGCGGACATAGAGCTAATCCGCTCAATAAAGGACGTATATACCCACCCACAAGCCATATGGTTTTATGGCGAATACGAAGTAGACATATATGAAGAAAGTGGTGCGTTTCCGATAATACCCGGAAATGTAGTAACGGAAATCATAGAGGACGGAAAAATAGCGTACATGAGAATACAGAGCTTTTTGAGCGACCTGGACTATGATGACGCAATCATTTTTCCCTTTTTGCATGAAATAAAAGACTTTGAGAATCTGGTCATAGATATACGGGGCAACACGGGCGGGAGTGTTATGTATTTTAATGCTCTCATATTGATGAGGATACTGCGTGAAAACAAAATAGTCCAAAGCCATCAGTTTTTTACGGGTGGCGAAGAAGCAAAGAAAGTAATGCAGAGATACCACGACATGTTAGAAAGCTTTGGCGAGGATTCATTCTGGATGGAGTTTTCACGACTTGAAATCATGCAGACCGCTGACTTTGTCTATGAGATGGGCGGGATGCCGTATTTTAATCAGGATGACAAGGCGCGTCTTGTATATGTATTAGTCATAGAAGAAACACTGTTTCCGTATCGTCTGCCGCAGTTTGCTCGTGTAGACTTTGGTGGAAAGCTGTGGTTACTCGTTGATGAGATGTCTATGTCTGCCTCGGTAAACGCGGCTTTGGCCGTCATGGCAACAGGAATGGGTACGGTGGTAGGCGAAAACACCTCCGGCGTAACAGGTCCCGAAGCCACATATATAATGCTTCCCAATACGGGCATAATATGGAGGCTGGACATAGGCCATCTTACAGATAACTACGGCAGGTCGCTGGAAGAGTTTGGCGTGACACCGCACATACACAATTACGAAGGTATGGATGCACTGGAAACGGTGCTATATATAATACAAAAAAAGGAGAACGGAAGATGAAGAAAAAATTTTTATGCGCAATTGCCATGATTGTGGTGATTGCATTGCCGACGATGGTTTTTGGGCAACCATCAGAAGAGCAAGAGCTTATTCCACTGCGTGCGTTTTTTGAAGAAATGGGCGGCGCAGTAAGCTGGAGCGAAGATGAACGTGTGATTACCGTAGTTTTGGAAGGAGAGCAAATACTTATCCCTCTCGACGAAAGCATTAGAATTTATAATGACAGGGCATATATTGCGCAAGATGGATTGGTTGCTTTGTTTATGGCATTGAGCGGTATGGAAAACGTGACATTCCGCCTGACCGAAGAAGCGCGAGATTTGGCATTATACGATTTCGACTATATGGTGAATGTCACATTGGAAAATGCCGTATGGGATAATATCGCCTACAGACGACTTGGCATTCCTTTTGATGAGCATGTCGCGCAGTTTAGGGGACTCATCGAAACGATGACCCCCTTTGATGCGGTGTATCTGCCACAGCATTTACCCGTGCGCGGCGGTGACGACCCTCATGATATGGCGGCGGATTATCTAAGCCATCTGCTTTTGCATATGTTCGCACCACCACTACAAGGTGTGGGGCATCTCGCGCCGCGTGAGCTTACTATGTACAGGATTTTGCTTTCGGCGTTTTCTCTCATGTATACAGACGAAAATGATTCCGCCGCAGGCTCCGAGCATTTGCGCACCTTGGTTGAGACATACACACATCCGCGTGCGGTATGGTTTTATGGAGAGTATGAAGTTGATTTTGAAGCGGGTGCCGACCCCTTCCCGGAAATCCCCGACAATGTAGTCACAGAAATCATCACCCCGGGCGAAATCGCATATCTTGGCATTCGCAGTTTTATGGGAAGCATGGAGTATGATGATGCTGTTATTTTACCGTTTTTGCGCCAAGTAGAGGATTATGAGCATCTGATTTTGGATGTACGCGGAAACCTTGGCGGACATGGCGGCTATTTTTCACAACTAATCATGATGCGCCTTATGCAAGAAAACACAGAAATCCTTGGCGGACAATTTTTCACCTCGGGTGCAGAGGCACAACGTGTCATGCATAATATTTTAGAAATAACACAGGATGCAGTAGAAAATCTTGACTGGTTAGAGGTTTTGCGCATGGAGATTGTTCCGTCATCGGAATTTGTATACGAGATGGGCGGGATGCCGTATTTTAATCCTGACGACCTCGCAAGGCTCACCCATGTTTTGATGGAAGAAACGCATATGTTCCCTTATCGTATGCCTGAAGAAGAACGTGTGAATTTTAACGGCAAAATATGGCTACTCGTAGACGAAAGGTCAATGTCTGCCTCGGTAAACGCCGCCATGGCCGCACTCACCACAGGTTTTGCCACCGTCGTAGGCGAAAACACATCCGGTGTAACGGGTCCGTTGCACACATATGTAATGTTGCCAAACACAGGCATCATTTGGAGATTGGACATCGGTCATTTTACGGATAACTATGGCAGGTCGCTGGAAGAGTTTGGCGTGACACCACAAATCCGCAACCGCGAAGGTATGGACGCACTGGAAACAGTACTTGCCGTAATCGCAGAATCCTAAACACAAAAAAAGCCCCTCGCAAGAGGGGCGATATGTCACATGTCAGTTGTGTTACAGGTATAGTAAAATATCTGTCGGATTTTGTCAACACTTTTTTGCACTTGTTTGGAGGAAATAAATGTCGGAAGTTTTATACCAATTTTTAAACAGCACGGGATTTTTTTGGGAGTTTTTGCGATTTGCTTTAAAGATTTTGATTACATTTTTGCTCATACAAATTTTTCGTATGCTATGGAGGTCTACCTTCACTGCCGACACCATCCATCTTAAATTTATTAAAAATGTACTTAGTGCATTGGTCTGGGTGGCGGGGGTTGCGTTTTCGCTCAGTTCGTTTTCGCAGTTCCAGGATATTGCTACTGCGTTTTTTGCAGGCTCGGGTATAGCCGCTATTATGATTGGTTTTGCGGCGCAGGAGTCGTTAAGCAATGCATTTAACGGACTTTTTATCTCTATCTTCAAGCCATTTGAGGTGGGCGACCGTGTCCACCTCGTAAATGCAAATATCACAGGCTTTATAGAGGATTTGACCCTTCGCCACACCACCATCCGCACTTTTATGAACAGCCGAATTATCATACCAAACTCTGTGATGAACAAAGAGCTAATCGAAAACTCAAACTTTTGCAATCCCCAAGCCTCGGCGTTTATTGACATAATCATAACCTATGACTCCGATGTGGCAAAAGCAAGCGAAATCATGGCGGAGGTGCTTGGTGGTCATCCTGATTTTGTGGATACCCGCAGTGCAGAAGCCATCGAAAACGGCACGCCAAAAGTCCCCGTATTTGTGCGTGCCTTGAGCCTGCATGGTATAGAGATGCGTGCGAGCATGTGGACAGCTACGATTGCAAACAACTTTGCCGCCTGCTCGGATGTACGCAAAAAAATCCTCGCCGAGTTTGCACTCAACGAGGTAAAAATAGCAGTTGTTAATTTTATTTCACCGGTCTAGTATCTACGATACAGCCCAATCACCTTGCCCAAAACATCGCACTCTCTTGTCAAAATCGATTCAAATGCTGAATTTGCGGGGTCGAGACGTATAAATTCTCCTTCGCGATAAAAGGTTTTTACGGTGGCAGAGTCATCTAAAAGTGCGATGACTATGTCACCATCGTTAGCGTCCTGCTGTTGCCTTACAAGCACAAGGTCGCCGTCAAAAATCCCTTCGTCCATCATGGAGTCACCTTTGACATGCAACATAAAACATGTGTCGTTTTTTACATAATCTATGGGAATCGGAAATGTATCCTCTATATTTTCTTCTGCCAATATAGGCATACCCGCCGCAACGCGACCTACAATCGGTACACTGACCAGCTCGCGTGTGTTGCCATAAAAATCCTCTTCTAAAATCTCCGTAGACCTGTTTTTTGCAGGAGAACGTCGTATATATCCCTTCCGCTCCAGCGTCTCCAGATGAGCATGTACCGTAGAAGTAGAGCTAAGTCCTACAGCGGTACAAATCTCACGCACTGTGGGCGGATAACCGTTTTTGCGGATTTCAGATTTTAAAAAGTCTAAAACCATCTGTTGTTTTGCGGTTAATTTGCCGGGCATAGTACCCACTCCTCATTAAAAATTTTTTTCAATAAGAAAAATAACATAAAACACAACAAATTGCAAACATTTGTGCGGTGGAAAATCGCGTTTTTTTTTGTTATTATTTATGTGTCTGTTAAAAATAGGAGTGGTCTGATGAGGAAAACATATATTGCATTACCAAAGACGATGAGGCTTTTGCCACAAGTTTATGACGTGTTTAAGAAGGCGGGATATATATCCGCCGCATTAGAACTTTCTATTGCAAACAAATCACAAAAGCAGTTGGAGTATGCGGGCGACTGTGGAAAAATCGCATTTCTTTTGGTAAACAACATGGACATACCGCAATATGTAGACAGAAACTGGGCAGAGTTTGGGTTTACCGCATTCGATTGTTATCGTGAGTATGAGCTTTCCAGCACAAAGGGAGGCCATGCCATGCGCGGTGACAACTTTATCACAAACATCCTTCCCGACTACGGACTCTGCGGCAAAGCGCGTTTTTGTGTGGCGGGATTACCTGAAAACCGCGAGACTTTTGAAAAATGTAAAAACAGCGATGAAAAGGTACTTACCGTAGGCACTTTCTATCCTGCGATTACAGAAAACTACTTCCGCAGACTGGGAATACTTGCTGATATTGTCACCATCCAAGGCTCGTCAGAGCTTTTGCCTGCTCACTGCGGAGTGGATGTAATTTTTGACATAGTAGAAACAGGTAGTGCGTTGGTAGAAAACGGACTCATAATCTATGAAGAAGCAATGCCAATCAAAACAAAAATACTTGTATCAAAAGCGGCACTAAAATATGACAAAAATATAGCAGACATGCTTGAGGTGCTTAAAAATGCGCCTAAATAGAGATATATCTGCATTAAAAAACCGCAAGACAGACGAGAGTATAGTCCCCCTTGTGCAAGACATAATCGCAGATGTGCGACAAAACGGTGACTCTGCTGTACGCCGCTATGCAAAAAAATTTGACAGCTACACGGGAGAGACATTGGAAGCCACTCCGCAGGAGCTAAATATAAAATCAAATACTGCCCAAAAAGACATCCTTATACGAGCCGCCGACAGAATCCGTGATTTCCACAAGAATCAAACAGAAAAATCATGGAATATGTTCAAAGACGATGGTGTGGTAATGGGACAAATCGTACGCCCGCTCGAGCGTGTGGCAATATATGTGCCGGGCGGCACGGCTGTGCTTACATCTTCTTTGCTCATGTGTGCCATCCCCGCGCAGTTGGCAGGAGTAAAGGAAATTTCGATTTTTACACCCATAAAAGAGGATGGATTGATTTCTCCCGAGCTTTTGCAAGCCGCCGAAATTTGCGGGATTGCAAAAATCTATAAGGTGGGTGGCGTACATGCCATTGCCGCAGCCGCATATGGTACAGAGTCCATCCCAAAGGTTGACAAAATAGTAGGCCCGGGTAGTGCTTATATAGCCACGGCAAAACGACTCGTATATGGTGCGGTTGACATAGATATGGTGGCAGGGCCGTCAGACATCCTCGTCATCGCCGACGAAACCGCATGTGCAAAATACGTAGCTGCCGACCTGTTGAGCCAAGCCGAGCATGGCACTGACTCCAGCTCTGTACTCGTAACAACAAGCGCGGATTTAATCACAGAAACAGAAAAAGAAATCGCCCGTCAGCTGACATACCTAAAGCGTGCGGATATAGCCCGCGAGGCTCTGGAAAACTTTGGGGCGGCAGTGCATGTTAGTACATTAGAAGAAGCCTTTGATATTTCAAACGATTTGGCACCCGAACATTTGGAGATTATCACCGCCGACCCGTTTACACATCTGCCAAAGGTAAAAAACGCAGGCTCTGTTTTCCTCGGCGAAAACACCCCCGAGCCACTGGGCGACTATATGAGCGGAACAAATCATGTACTGCCCACGGGTGGGACAGCTCGTTTTTATTCGCCGCTTGGGGTGTATGATTTTGTAAAATACAGCTCCTACAGCTATTATCCTCGTGCCGCATTTGCCGAGTTACAAGACGATGTTGCAAAGTTTGCGTTGTCAGAGGGACTGGATGCACATGCAAATTCTGTAAAAGTAAGGTTTGAGTAAAATGAAATATTTGAGCGAAAAAGCAAAAAGGTTGACACCCTATGTTGCAGGTCTGCAACCGCAGGGCGAGGGCTGGATTAAGCTAAACACAAACGAAAACCCATATCCCCCCGCGCCTTCTGTTTTTGACGTGCTCAAAGCCGCCGACATAGAAAAACTGCGTCTATACCCCGACGGAGAGAGCGGCATACTAAAATCGGCGATTGGTGCCGCGTTATGCGTTGGCGAAGATTATGTATTTTGTGCTAACAGCTCCGACGAGGTTTTGGCGTTGGCCTTTCAGGCGTTTTTTAGCGGAAAAAACAATGTAAAAACTGCTGATATTTCTTATGGATTTTATCCTGTATGGGGACAAATCTATGATGTCGGCTTGGATTTTGTGAGTGTCGGAAGCGACTTTTCGATTTCTCCCGATGACTATAAAAACGCAGAGGGTGTGGTCATCGCCAACCCAAATGCACCGACGAGCCTCGCACTCGGCCTTTCTCAGGTAGAAAAAATCGTAGCGACCAACCCCGATGCCGTTGTCGTTTTGGATGAAGCTTACATAGACTTTGCGCGGGTAGAAAGTGCGGTCGCGCTTGTACAGCGTTACAAAAACCTGCTTGTAACACGCACTTTTTCTAAATCCCATTCTCTGGCGGGACTGCGGGTGGGTTATGCCATCGGCGACCCCATGCTCATCGACGGACTGTGCCGTGTGCGTGACGCTTTTAACTCATATCCGCTGGATAAACTTGCACAGCTCGGAGCGGCGGCGGCGATTTCTAATCCCGCGTATCTTCGTGAAACATGTGCAAAAATCATTGATACGCGAGAGAAAACAATCAGCGCGTTACAAAATCTTGGCTTTGAGGTCTTACCGAGCCAGGCAAATTTTATCTTTATGCAAGCCACGGACGCAGGCATACTGTACGAATATCTCTTGCAAAACAAAATCATAGCCCGCCATTGGAACAAACCAAGGGTCGACGATTATCTCCGCGTATCAATAGGAACAGAGAATGACATGGAGGTGTTTGTAACATGCGTAAAGCAGTATTTGAACGAACGACAAAAGAAACAGGTATAACACTCTCACTTAATCTCGACGAGGCAGGGCAAAACAATATTTCTACGGGCATTGGTTTTTTTGACCATATGCTGGAACTCCTTGCTTTTAGGGGTGGGTTTTCGCTCACTCTTACATGCAAGGGTGATTTGCATATCGACACACATCACACTGTGGAGGATGTGGGCATTTGTCTGGGTGCGGCATTAAAAGAAGCGTTGGGTAACAAGGCGGGACTGGCACGATACGGCTCTTGCGCGATGCCCATGGATGAGGCATTGGTGAGCTGTGTGTTAGACATTAGCAATCGCGGTTTTTTGGTATTTAACGCGCCGCTACCTGCCGAGTTTTGCGGAACTTTTGAGACTGAAGGTGTAGAAGAGTTTTTCCGAGCCTTTGCGGCTAACGCAGGACTGACGCTCCATATCAACCTCGCATATGGCATAAACACACATCACATAATAGAAGCGATTTTTAAGGGTGTGGGCGGCGCACTCAAACAGGCTGTTGCAATCACGGGCGCAGGTGTTTCTTCTACAAAGGGGGTTTTGTAATGCTAATCATTCCGGCAATAGACCTGCAAGGCGGAGAGGCCGTGCGACTCGTACAGGGCGATTATGGAAAAAAAACTGTATACAATTCCGACCCTGTAGATGTTGCTTTAAATTTCGAAAAAATCGGAGCCAAATACCTCCATGTAGTAGACCTTGACGGCGCGAAAAGCGGCGACACAACAAATCTCGAAACAATCCGCAAAATCCGCACAGCGATTAATATACCAATGCAACTCGGCGGCGGAATCCGCAATGCCGAAATCGTAAAGATGTATCTCGACATGGGCATAAACCGCGTAATTTTGGGTACTGTGGCTGTCAATAATCCCGACTTTGTAAAAGAAATGGTTGCAACCCATGGTGCAAAAAAAATCGTAGTAGGCGTAGATGTGCGCAACGAAACTGTAGCCACGGCGGGCTGGCTCGCTGACAGCAGTGTAAACTATCTCGACTTCATAAAAACCTTAGAGTCTTATGGGGTAGAATATCTTGTAGTCACCGATATTTCGCGGGATGGCACATTAACATCGCCAAACTGGGATATGTACGAAAAGATACAAGGCATAAATGTAGTAGTATCAGGTGGTGTAGCCAAAGAAGAGCATATCCTGCAAGCCAAGAAACACTATGGCGTAATCGTAGGCAAAGCCTTTTATGAAGGAAAGGTGGATTTGCAAAAATGCTTAATGCAGACATAATCAAATGGGGCGAAAACGGCCTAATCCCCGCCGTCGTACAGGATTTTTATACCGGGCGCGTACTCATGCTCGCATATGTAAACAAAGAAAGCCTGGGCTTTATGCAAGAAAAAGGCGAGACATGCTTTTGGTCGCGCAGTCGCAACGAGCTTTGGCATAAGGGCGCGACATCGGGCGATATACAAAAAATCAAGACAATGACTCTCGATTGCGATAGTGATACTTTGCTGATTCAGGTAGAGCAACTCGGCGGCGGCGCATGTCACACAGGCGACTACACATGCTTTGGTGACGAAGGCGGCGAGTTTAATATCCTGCAACATAATTTTGAAACAATAAAAGACCGTGCCGCCAACCCAAAAGAAAATTCTTACACAAACTATCTTCTAAACAATGGCATAGATAAAATATGCAAAAAAGTAGGCGAAGAATCCGCCGAAACAATCATAGCCGCAAAAAACAAAAACCAACAGGAGCTAACCGCAGAAATCGCTGATTTGACTTATCACCTGCTTGTGCTTATGCATGAATGCAAGCTAAGTCCGAGGGATATAGCCTCTGAGCTTAGTAAGAGATTGTAGAGAGTGAAGTGACCCAATGCCCGTAAAGCTACCCGCAAACCTGCCTGCGACACGTACACTAAACGCAGAAAATGTATTTATAATGACAAGCAAAGCGGCAGAGGCGCAAGACATCCGCCCACTAAAAATAGGCATAGTTAATCTAATGCCAACAAAAGTCGACACAGAGACCCAACTTGTGCGGATGCTCTCCAACACACCGCTACAGGTTGAGGTTATTTTATTGCAAATGAGCAGCCATGTATCAAAGAATACATCAAAAGCGCATTTGGACGAGTTTTACCAAGCATTTTCGGACATCAAGGATACGGTACTCGACGGCCTCATCATCACAGGTGCGCCCGTAGAAACATTACCCTTCGAAGACGTGGACTACTGGCAGGAGCTTTGTGCTGTCATGGAATGGTCAAAAACCAATGTGCAAAGCACAATGCATATATGCTGGGGCGCACAGGCAGGACTATATTATCATTACGGCATAGACAAATACCCCTTATCCCAAAAACTCTCGGGGGTCTATCATCACAACGTTTCCATCCCCACATGTTGCCTCACACGCGGTTTCGACGACCCCTTCTTCGCGCCACACTCACGCTACACCGATGTCCGCATCGCAGACGTAGAGGCCGCCGGCTTGGTGATTGTATCTACATCAGCAGAAGCGGGTATGTACATCGCCGCAAGCCGCAACCGCCGTCAGG
>JGI24703J35330_11748741_pt1 | contig 30447 bp, 31 predicted proteins | sample TergutNt197P1_FD_35330 | JGI IMG/M metagenome (IMG submission 35330)
ATTCGATAAAAGGTAGTGATGAAAAATGAAAATGACATTACGTTGGTATGGACCAGGTTATGATACAGTCGCACTTAAAGATATTAAGCAAATTCCAAGCATTTGTGGCGAAAGGGGTAGCATTAATTTTGGAATAACTAGATGAAAAACTAGTATTTTGTAGCTTAACTTCGCTAAGACGACACTTTTAATGGGGTGAGGACATCTGATGGATATTGTTGTACTAGGGGCGAAAGGAAAATTTGTAGATGACTTTAGTGAAATACTAAAAAAAAATATTAATTGCACATCGGTTCACTGTTGCTTGGATCACGACAACTATTTTCAGGAGACGAAAGATATTTGGGTGGGTGTCCTTTTAATTGAGATAGATTTTTATAATTTCAAAAAGAAGCTTAAATTAACAGATGAAGCAGTCAAAAGGAATCCTAATCTTGTGATCATATTTCTTTGTGATTATCTTTTTGTGGATTGGCAGAAAAAAGCATCTGACAGAGGTGTTTATTTACTCAATAAAAAGAAAGGAAGCTTGGAAATTGTCTCACAAATATTAAGAATCATTAAGTTAAAGGAAGGCTTTGGAAGCGACTTTAAATTTAAAGATGTTTTGACACCCAGAGAAGAGGAAATTATTCAACTATTTGCATGGGGATATGAGTCCAAGGAAATTGAAGAAGAATTAGCATTAAGTAGGAAAACGATTCAGAACCATTTGTTCAGTATATCCAAGAAACTAAATACCACATCACGGTTAGGGTCAGTTGTGAGAGCCATAGAGCTTGGAATTATTGAGCTAAACTATGAAGTTTATGAAGAATTTTAAGTCAATGATACATTTTTAGTTTAGAAGTTGAAAAAGTTAAAAAGTCCGAAGATGTCGGGCTTTTTTATTGGAGGGGATTTGTAGTTGCATATTTCGATTATAAATCTTATCAATTAGTCTTTTTAAACAAAAAAGCTAAATTTACTCAAATTACCTATAGACTTTCATGCGCTTTCATTTTATAATTAATGAAATTGTGAAAAAGATAATCTTTTTTTCTCAAATAAGGTGGATCATAGTGAACAATGAGGTCGATTTAATTGCTGAAAATGTTAATGTTAAAGTAGGTGTAGGAATGGATATCAAAACACAATATGATGATTGGCTAAATCAAGCAAAATCAGATCAAAAACTAAGGGCATCACTTGAGCGGATGTGTGATGAAGAGAAAAAAGATTCATTTTATCGAAATCTTGAGTTTGGTACGGGTGGTGTGCGTGGCATTATCGGTCCTGGTACGAATAGACTGAATATTTATACGATTAGAAAGATAAATGTTGGATTTGCACACTATTTATTGAATAATGTTCCCGATGTGAGGACACGTGGTATTGTGATTGCATATGATAATCGTCATTACTCACCTGAATTTGCGATGGAATCTGCTAAGGTGTTAGCGACGTGGATGATTAAAACATATGTGTTTGAGTCGCTAAGACCAACACCAGAATTATCATTTGCTATCCGTCATTTGCAAGCCGCAGGTGGCATTATGATCACTGCTTCTCATAACCCACCTACATATAATGGGTATAAAGTTTATGATGAAACTGGTTGCCAACTGCTTCCTTCTGAAGAAAGTAAAGTGATGTCGTGTATTGATGCTGTAGAGCAGATTTTTAGCATTGTTGTGAAGTCAGAGGCTAAATTAAAAGAAGCGGGATTAATCGAATTCATTGGAAACGAAATAGATGCAGCGTATATTTCCCGCGTTAAAACGATTGAAATCAATGCAAACTGTGCAAAAAAAGAATTGAAAATTGTTTTCTCACCTCTACATGGAACAGCATATAAGCCCATCAGCTTCTTGTTAAACTCATGTGGATATACTAGCTTGCATTTTGTTAAAGCTCAAATTTCACCGGATCCTGACTTTCCAACAGTTGAATCGCCAAATCCAGAGGACGCTGAGGCATTTACTTTAGCCATTGAAGAAGGGAAGAAAACAAACGCTGATATTTTAATTATTACTGACCCTGATGCTGATCGCATGGGAGTTGCAGTGAAGGATCCAACAGGAAAATATAAGCTACTAACTGGAAATGAAATAGGAGTCATTTTACTTTACTATATCCTCACCCAACGAAAGAAACAGGGTACCTTACCTGTTAAAGGGTACGCATTTAATACAGTTGTTACGTCTGGATTAGGTGAAAAAATAGCTCAAGATTACGGATTTGAGACGATATCTACATTGACAGGCTTTAAATTCATTGGTGAGCAAGCACGTTTGATTCAGGATACAGAACATGAGTTTCTATTTGGTTATGAGGAGTCTTGTGGTTATTTAATTGATGATTTTGTACGCGATAAAGATGCAATCCAAGCTGTTCTAATGTGTGCTGAGGTCGCAGCGTTTTATAAAGAGAGAGGGAGAACACTCTATGATTTATTAATGGAAATTTATAAAACATATGGATTTTATGACGAGGCACTTGTTAGTATTATACTAACTGGAAAAGAAGGCAATAAAAAAATACAAACTATTTTATCAAGCTTCCGCAAAATGCCACCGAACAAAGTTGCAGGACTTGATGTTGTTATCATAGAAGATTATCAGTCATCTACACGTCGAAATATAAGAAGTGATACGGTTAAACCCATTGAGCTGCCAATGGGAAATGTGTTGAAGTATATTTTAGAAGATGGTTCCTGGTTTGCTTTACGCCCCTCTGGAACGGAACCGAAAGCTAAAATTTATATGAGTGTTGTGAAAGATAATGCGAATCAAGCAAGGGAGCTAGTAGCTAAAATTAAAGATGATGTCTTAGCACAAATCGATAGCTTTTTAAAAGGGAATGATTAAATGAAATATAAATACGCCACTATGAAGAATTTTGAAGATTTTTCATCTGGAAGAGTGATGCTCCACCGAGCTGGATTCTCGAATTATCCAGTTCGGCTCATGGAAGAAGTATTTTTGCGATGCAAACAATATTTGAGGAAATCTGAAAAATTAAGTGTTTATGATCCTTGTTGTGGAGGCGCATATTTGCTTACAGTACTTGGATATTTAAATTATGATCGTATCGCCAAGCTTATTGGATCTGATATCAATCCAGATGCGATAAGCTTGGCTAAAAAGAATTTATCTTTGCTTACGGTTGAAGGTCTTCAAAATAGAATCGAGCATTTAGAAGAACTCTATTCCCTATATCAAAAGCAATCTCATCGAGAAGCTATTAATAGTGCATATAACCTTAAAGCTTATATTAAACCTAATGAGTTGCATTGCCACACCTTTGAGCATGATATCCTTCTTAACCCTCTAGCAGCTCAATTTAAAGCGGATATTGTTTTTACTGATGTACCTTATGATCGTCTAATTTCATGGCAGTCGGGTGAAGCTGCTGAAATGAATACTTTATTAGAAAATATTAAGCCAGTCATACATGATGAATCCATCATTGCAATTTCGTCAAATAAATCGCAAAAAATAGCTACAAGTTCATATAAAAAAGTAGAAAAATTACTAATAGGTAAAAGGAAAATTGAGATATTTAAGGTGATGTGATAATAATGAATGTATGTATTTATGCAGATAACTCATGCACTTACGTAGATATTCTTTTAAATGTCTGGCGTAATGGTGATTGTGCCGTTCTTATTGATCCTAGAATACCGCTTGAAAAAGCAATCGAGCAGATGATTTCATGTGATGTTAAAAAGTGTTATACAGATAAAGAATCAATTGATCATTTTCATGAGGCTAAACTGAATTTCGTTAACATTCACAAGGAAGAGACTAAATTTTTTCAACAAGCATCCTCATGTGAACTATTTCCAAAAGTGTATTGGGAGCGTGATGCTTTAATTTTATTTAGTTCAGGTACTACTGGAGCAGTAAAAGGGGTTATACTTAGCTATTTTAGTATTCAAAAAAATGCAGAAATGATCATCGACTATCTGAATCCTAACGCTGAGGACAAGCTATATATTGTTAAATCGCTTGCTCATTCTTCAACAGTTGTAGGGGAGCTATTAGTTGCATTAAAAACAAACACCCCTATCCTATTGGGGATGACAACTCAACATATGAGTAGCCTCTGGCATCATATTATTAATAACAGCATTACAATTCTTTGCCTTAATCCTACCCTATTTCATTTATTGGCACAATATCTATTGCGCATACAACCTGATGCTAGTCAATGTGTGCTTAAAAAAATATATACGAGTGGTTCTATTTTGATGGAAAGAGATGTAAATGATTTAAAGAAATCATTAGAATTTGTTCAGGTGATGAATGTGTATGGTTTAACAGAAGCAGGACCACGCATTACAGCACAACGTCAAGAAGAACCAGTAGGATCTGTAGGGTTACCGCTTAAAGACATAGAAATAGTCATTACTGATGAAACTGGAAGGCAGTTAAGTGAAGGCGAGAATGGCATTATTAGTGTAAAAACACCGTGCTTATTTAAAGGATACGTATCTGGTGAAGCTTCTTTAAAAGAGCCTGTTTATAAGAATTGGCTAAATACTGGTGATATCGGCTATGTTGATCAATTGGGTCATTTATACATAACTGGTAGATGGGATCGGATGCTTACCTCAGGGAGTCACAATGTTTATCCCGAACAAGTAGAAGCAGTTATTATTAAGTTTGAGGGCATACAAGATTGTCATGTTTATGGTGAAGATGATTTGGTACTTGGTAAAAAATTAATTTGTATTTATGAGGGTGAGCATGAAGTGACGAGTCAATTGTTAGCATACTGCAGAAATCATTTAGCTCAATATGAAATACCTAAATCATTTGTTCATGGAACAATTCCTAAAACGCCTAATGGGAAGAAAAGAGTTGAATGATTGCTAAGGAGGTTGATAGATTGAAATATTTTAACTTTCTATATCAATATGCAAAACCATATAAGAAAACCTTTATTATGATGTCAATCGTATCAAATGTGATATCCTTTTTAACACTATTATATCCTTTAGTTTTTAGTCTATTAATTGATCGTGCGTTAATTGAACAAGATACTTACATGTTCTTTGGCGTTATGCTCATGTACATCAGTATTTTTAGTGTAGAACAGTTGTTGCATTTTGTAGAGTATAGATTATGGGCTTTTCATTATCATCGATTTTTATATGACCTCAAGAAAGATATTTTTGCAAAAATGATGAGGTTACGAGCAGTTGATATTAATCGTCTTAGTGTTGGTGAGTGTGATGTGCTTTTAAATCGTGATTCAGAAAACTGTTATCAGACGGTTAATTGGTTTGTTAATGATTTTTGTATGAATGTCATTCGTTATGTCCTCCATTTTATCTTTTTAGCTCTCATTAATTTGAATTTAGCGCTTATTTTCTTTATTATGATTCCGATTATGGCAAGTATTTCTCAGTTGACGAAAAAAGTTATTAGGAAATATGCGAATAAAACACATGAGTTAGATGTTGATTACTCTGCCCGCTCAATTGAATTTTTCAAGAATTTGAAAGAGCTTCATTTGTTAAGAGGGGAATCGCGATTCTCTTATTTGCTAAATCGTTTGCTTGAAAAAATACTTCTATTCAACTTTAAGAAAAATATGTTAGCGACCAGCTTAGAAAGTATCTATTCTATTATTAATGTGATTTTTCTCATGTTATTTTTCTATTTCTCAATGCGATTCATTTTACAGGACACGCTTACAATTGGCTTATATTTAGCAGCATATACTTATTTTGGATCAGCCATTATCGGCTTAAATGTTGTTTTAAATGCGAAAACAGACTTACACTGGAATTTGGTTAGCATTGATAAAATCACTGACTTAATGCACATTGATGATGAAAATGATGGACATATTGAAAATCAAAAAGAAGTGCCTATGATTGATAACTTGCTAATAGCGCATTTATCGTTTAGTTATAAGCCAGAGAAACTAATCCTACATGATGTGAATATAGAAGTAAGAAAGGGGCAAAAAATAGCACTTATAGGAGCGAGTGGTGCTGGCAAATCGACATTAATTAATATGTTGACTCGATTTTATGAACCCCTAACAGGTGGTATTTTTATAAACAATGATATTGATACTCGCCAATTCTCTATCTACCAATGGCGGAGTAAAATTTCTTATCTCCAACAAGATGTAATGATTTTTGAAGGAAGTATCAAAGATAATCTCTTGCTAGCAAAGCCTGATGCGACAGCCCATGAAATTGAAGATGCTTGTATAAAAGCTAATATTTGGGACTATATCAGAGCCCTTCCTGAAAAATTGGATACAGTTATTGATCAGAATAGAGCGTTATCTGGTGGTCAAAAACAAAGACTAGGAATAGCGCGCTCCATCTTAAAAAAAGCAGAAATTTTAATATTAGATGAGTGTACATCTGCTCTTGATTATAAAACAGAAGCAGAAGTATTGGATGCTATCTTCAACTTGGAGGGGATTACCATTATGATGATTACACATAGATATCATCATAATCATCGCTTTGATCAAGTCGCCTTATTAAGTGAAGGATGTATAGTAGCTTATGATCACCATGATTATTTACTGAAAGAACATCGCCTATATTCGGAAATAGTTAACGGTGCTATAAGGAGTGATACTTAATGAACAAACAACAGTTTAGAGCATTATTAGCACTCTATCCGCCGATAAAAGCATATGCAATAAAATACTATCTTCTAAACATTATGTCGATGATAATGGGTGCGATAACGCCTGTGTTTTATGCACTTTTTGTCGATGAGGTGTTGAGTAATAGTAGGGGAGATTTATTTATTTACGTTGTCATAGGTTATCTCGTTACGTGTGTAGTGAGCGCGATCATTAACCTGATCTTTTCACAAATAAAGAATAAATTTGATAATCAGTTCAGGCTGTGTCTAAGTAGAGAGATGTTAACTAACATTACGAACTTTGGGAAAGAAAGTCAGCTTGATTTTATGGATTTCAAAGCTCGATATATGGAAGATGTGAATGATTTAGTCGATTATGTTCAGAAACAAAAATGTGAAAAACATTACCGATTTATTTTAGCACTTTTTTATTTGTTATTGCTGCTTTATATCCAGCCTCTTTTTGCAATCATCAGCTTGGTTTTTACGCCAATTAGCTTTTTAATAACAGCTTGGCGTTCAAAAAAGTTTTCTGATATTTATACAGAAAATTATAAAAGAAGAAATAAAATGGAACGCTTCTCCTATAAGAGTTTTGAATCTTGGAAAGAAATAAAAATTTTTAGCTTAGAAGACAGGCAACTTGATTTATACAATCATCAGCTACAGGAATATGGCTTATTTAGGCAGAAGTTGAATATGTACAATTACTTTAATGCTTTTATCGAAGGATTTCAAAGTATGTTTCTCCTTAATATAAATATTTATTTAATCGGCTATTTCTTCATTATCAACGGTAGCATCACCGTAGGTATTTTGTTGATGTTTGCTCAGTATTACAACGCTTTTTATTCATCAATTCTTGCTATTCAAAATATCAGTGTCTCTTATCAGAAAAGCCACCCTGCTCTAGAACGTATTAATTATTTATTGTTTGAGATAAAAAAGATTCCTACTACGCAAGTTACGATTGATGAACCGTTTCAAAATCTTGAGTTGAAGAATGTTTCATTTACTCATGTTGATTCCTTCTTTGCGCTTAAAAACGTTGATTTGTCCATTCGTGTTGGTGACAGAGTTGCTATCATTGGAGAGACAGGTTCTGGTAAATCTACATTGTTACAAATTCTGTTAGGGATGCTAACACCTCAATCAGGACGTGTTTTTATTAATAAAAAGGAGATAAGTGGGACTAGGATCGTAGATTTTAACCGTATATTTTCTGTCATTTCACAAGAAATCATATTTTTTAATATCTCTATTAAAGAAAATTTTTTATTAGTAAAGCCGAACGCAACAGATGAGGTGATTGAGCAGTGCTGTAGGAGCGCTAACATATGGGATAAAATTTTGGAACTTCCCGATAGATTGAATGCTGTAGTAGGTGAGAATGCCAATTTATTTTCTAAAGGTGAACGTCAACGACTTGCCTTTGCAAGAGCGCTTTTAAACGATGCAGGTGTTTATGTTTTCGATGAGATCACTTCTGCACTAGATCCAGAATCTGATGAGATCATGTGTCGTTGTATAGAGGAAATACCGGAGCATAAATCTATCGTCATGGTGACTCACAAAATAGATAGAATACCAGAAAATTTTTCGATTTTCCAGATTGTAGAAGGTAAACTAAAACAAGAAAGGAAGGTGATAGTGTGAGTGAAGTAAAGAATATCATTTTTGATATCGGGAATGTATTGCTTTATGATTTTCCGATGGAATCGCGCTTTTTATATAATATCTTTCTCGCTTCTAAAAATAAAACAGATATAGGCTCATTTGAAGCGTTTTTGGACCTTAAAGGAAGCTATGAGCTCCCTTATCATGAATGGGTCTATGTTTGGGGTAAATCATTATTCCAAGATGAATGGGATAGCATTGATAAAAATGCGTGGGATGAAGTTCTCCTTCATTGGGAAGCGTCATGCATCGTAATACCAGATGTTTTTGAAGCGCTTCATGATTATCAAGGTGATTATCTGTTTTCTATTTGTGCCAACCAACCTACAAACACACTAGACTACCTTGAAAAAAAGAAGTTATTATCTTTATTTCATGCCGTTGTCATTGATGATGGGCTTGGCTATAGTAAACCAGAGCCACAAATTTTTTTAGAGGTGTTGCAAAAAATGAATCTATCTGCCAAACAATGTTTGATGGTAGGAGACAAATATCAAGTTGATGTGGTACCAGCGAGGACACTTGGCATGCAAACGGCATTGGTATTAAATGACTATAATCAAATGGAGAAAAAGGCTAGAAATAGCTGGGAGCATGACTACATCCAACATATCAAAAAGTTTAATGAAGAAGCGATAGGTTCAGATGTTACAGTGTCATCAGTTAGCGAATTATTTAAAGAAATAGCGAGGTGAAATAAAATGGCTACACTGGACATCTCTATTGCAATCTGTACGATCAATCCAAACACCTGCTTACGGCTATTGTGTTCGTTGATGGATTTTAAAAAAGAGGGTGATCAAATCATCGTTTTTGTTGATGGCGAAACTTATATGGAAAAAGTAGGAAATGATTTCACTGTTTTTTGTCGGGAGAATCAGATAGAACTTTTAATCAATAAAGATAATAGAGGCTTGTCTTATTGTAGAAACGTAGCAATGAAAGAAGCTCAACATAGATATTTGATATTCTTCGATGATGATACGATACTCATAAATGATACACTTTGTTCATTTCGTGAACAGTTCCAAAAGGGTAAAACGATGGGTGGTGCTAGGCTGGCGTTACCAGAAACGTATAAAAAGAAAACACGCTTTCTCTCGAAGGGTTACTCTTATTTGTTTGCTGTTCATCATCAAGAAGAAAAAATATGGGGTGCTTGTTTTGGGTTTGATGTCCAAATTGCAAGAGAATATGATTTGTTTTTTAATCAAAATTTAGGAAGAAAAGGCAGGGGGTTGCAATCAGGTGATGATACACTTTTTGTAAAGGAGTATCTAGAAAAAGATGACAATGCTTTTTTTGTTCAGACTCCTGTATTGCACAAATTTGATCCTAATCGACTTAAAATCAAATATATTGTTCGACGCGTATTTTGGCAAGGAAGGAGTGAAATTCGTCGTTACAATTTCAAGGCTGGTTGGAAAAAGGAACGATCAAGAAGTGCCACAAATGAAAATCTCATACAAATAGTGATGACTATTTTCTTGCGTGTGGTTTTTCTCGTAGGTTGTTTATGGGAAAAAATAAGTAGTGTACTGATAGAAGATGATATTGAAAGAGAAGAAGGAGGATATTAGATGAAAGTCTTTATTACAGGAGTAGCTGGATTTCTGGGGAGTCACTTGGCAGAACGCCTTTTAACAAGAGGATATGAGGTAGTAGGGGTGGATAATTTAATTGGAGGCTATCTTGATAATGTAAATCCAAAGGTAGAATTTTATGAAGGGGATTGTAATGATATTGATCTTATGGTGAAATACACGCAAGGTTGTGATGTCGTGTTTCATGCAGCGTGTACGGCACATGACGGCTTATCTGTATTTTCTCCCGCATTTATTACTCAGAATACGTTTCAGATTACCATGAATGTATTAAGTGCTGCTTTGCAAAATAATGTTAAAAAATTTGTTTATTGTTCTAGTATGTCGCGTTATGGCTATCAGGAAAAAGTACCCTTTACAGAAGATATGATCTGTAACCCACAGGTGCCCTATGCGATTGCAAAATATGCCTCAGAAATGATTATCTCGAAATTAGCGTTATTGAATCAGATGGCATACACGATTGTCGTACCCCATAATATTATTGGTCCACGTCAAAATTATACGGATCCTTTTCGAAATGTTGCTTCTATTATGATTAATCGGATGTTACAAGGTAAGCAGCCCATTATATATGGGGATGGTGAGCAAAGACGCTGCTTTTCATTTATTGCCGATGTTATTAATTGCCTAGAAAAGATCATAGAACTAGATGAAGTTAATGGTGAGGTCATTAATATAGGACCAGATGAGGAATATATTACAGTGAACCAGCTTGCACAAAGTATTGCAGATATTATTGATTTCAAGCTAGATCCTATCTATGTCCCTGAGCGTCCTTTAGAAGTAAGAGAAGCTAACTGCTCAGCGGATAAAGCAAGGAGTTTGCTGGGATACAAAACGGAGACTACGTTACATGATGGATTAGTAGAAATGATTCGCTATATAAAGGGACGTGGAACTAAAGACTTTGTTTATGAAAATATACCAGTAGAAATCGTAAATGAGATGACTCCTATCACTTGGAGTAAAAGGATGATATAGAAATTAATACTCCTATTTATAAATAAAAGAAAGGATAGAGCATGATGATGAAAAAAAGTGTAGCTATCATTGAAAACCTTTGTGAAAGGAGATTATTAGAATACGACAGACTTAACGAATACCTTCATCGTAATGATATCCAAGTATGCTCAGATGTCAATCAAGCTGAGGTGTTGCTCTTTTTCTCCTGTGGTATGAAAGAAGATGACACACATCAGAAGGTTAAGCAATCATTGGAACATGGCAGAACGGTTGTCTTAATTGGATGTGCTTCATCAATGATGAAATTTCCAAAAGATGATCGTTTAAAGCTAATTCCTTTACGGAAACTGTCTTTACTAGATGATTTATTCACTCCTAAAATCCCTTTTGATAGAATTCCAGAATCTGTTTACTCTCGCTACAATCATGTTAAGATAAAAACTTATGATGAAGCTGTTAATACTTGGGATCCCAGACTTTTTACACCTGCTTGTCAAGATGTGTATTCTCTTAAGATTTCAACAGGTTGCTCTAGGCGTTGTAGCTATTGTGCTATCCGAAAAGCGATTGGAGGGCTGTATAGTATAAGGCTTAAAGATATCACTTCTGAAATGGAGGTGGCACTTCAAAAAGGTTATCGTCATTTCCGATTTCAATGTGAAAACTTGAGTGCCTATGGAGAAGATCACGGTGTTAACCTCGGTGTTCTGCTAGATGCGTTATGCCAAATAAAAGCACCTTTTGATATTGACTTACCTGATTTACATCCAGATGGCTTTATTAAATATTTTGATAGTATCTATCGTCTCGTAAAAAACAAAAATGTGTATCAAATTCATATTCCGATTCAGTCTGGCAGTCATCAAGTTTTAAAAAAAATGGCTAGAGAATATGATGTTGATGAGCTCATTTCTAAAATTAAATTGCTACGCCAAATAACTGACACATCAATTATTGGTACTGATATTATTGTCGGATTTCCTAGTGAATCTGAAAGTGATTTCGAAAAGACTTGTCACCTTTTAGAAAGCATCCATTTTGATCCGTTATATGTGCATGGCTACTACGATAAAGAAGGAACATTAGCAGCTAAAATGGACAATAAGGTGTCCTCTGATATCATAGAAAGACGTATAAAGATGTTGCAGGCGCAATATCCTCATGCAGCCAGCTATCTCAATCAATACTTTGAGGGGAGGACGACAAAAAATGAAGTTTATTATGGTGAATCCACCATTTAAATACAACGATTCAGAGTGGATAACTGTTCCACCCCAAGGTTATGGGGGGATACAATGGATTATCAAAAATATTGTAGATGGATTGGTGGAAATGGGTTATCAGATTACCTTATTGGGTGCCCCAGGAAGTCTTAGTCACTCTCCCAATTTGAGAATTCCTTCGATTGGTGATGAAGTAGAAATTGGTGACTATTTGCATGGTGTTAACGAAGAAGTGGTCGTTCATGATCACACGAGTAGAGGGGTTGAATTTTCAAAAAGCATTAGGTGGAATCATAAACACCAACTGATTCATAGCCACTATTTAACTAGTAAACCTTTAGCAACAAAAAATCTAGTTGCAGCTTCATCTGCCCATGCACAGATTATAGGGTATCCTAATATACCAGTTATTCGACATCCAGTAAATCCTGAGAATTATAGGTATTGCGATAAAAAAGATAATTACTTGTTATACCTAGGTCGTATTTCTAGTTGGAAAGGCGCCCACATTGCTGCAAGCTTTGCCCACAAAGTAGGATGTAAGCTTGTCATGGCAGGACCTGCTTGGGAAAAAGATTATTTCCAAATGATCATGCACAAATATCGCTCAACAATAGAGTATGTGGGTGAGGTTGGCGAGAAAGAGAAACAGCAGTTATTGTCAAAAGCAACGGCAACATTAGTTTTCTCAGGCGGGATACACGAGCCTACAGGGCTAAATTGGGTGGAGCCTGGTTCACAAGTTGTGTCAGAGTCGGCAGTTTCTGGTACACCAGTTATTTCTAGCGAAAATGGTTGTTTAAATGAAATTGTTCCTTTGGTCGGACAAGCGATTAAAGATCCGGATCTCTTATCCTCAGCAGAAATTGAAAGCATATTAGCTGACTTGCCTAAGCCTAAAGTTGTAAGAGATATTTGTTTGAAGGAATGGAGTCATTTAAAAATCGCACAGCAATATGATCATTTATATCAGAAAATACGAAATGGAGTGTCGTGGTGAAAAATCATACGATTGACTTATCAGTATATATCATTGTGCTTTGCTACAATAGTCGCAAGTGGCTTTATAAATGTATTAATTCTTTATCGAAAACAAATTATAGTTATTTTAAAATTTTATTAGTAGATAATGCATCAACAGATGGTAGTATCGAAGAAATATCTACACAATTTCCTGAGGTATTGGTTATTAAGAATAATCGAAATTATGGCTGGTGTCAAGGCAATAATATTGGGATACAGTATGCGTTAGAACGTGGTGCTGATCTGGTATTTTTATCTAATGCTGATATGGAATACCATCAACCAGAGTGGTTAGCTCATTTAATAGAGACTTATAAACAATATCCAACTTACCCAGTGCTTGGACCTTTACAATATGAATATGATGATGAAAAAACCTTAAATGAGTGGTCATTATATATCATGGAAAGTGGAAGTAGGAATGTACATTATATGTGGTCAGATTTGTTAAACACTTCAAAAGGCTCTTACGAAGAAAGTGCATTATCATCTCACTTGTTAGATGTCTATTTTGTTCAAGGTGCTGCGATGTTGATTCATAAAAGTGCATTACTAAGTGTCGGTCTATTCGATCCGCTTTACTATATCTTCTTTGATGAAGTAGATTTTTCACGTAGAAACTTGCGCATTGGTAATAGGATAGCACTTGTGCCATCAAGCCGAGTGAAGCATTTTGGTTCAGGAGATAATAGTAGTAATCGTAAGATGCAATGGAAGAGAAATTATTATTTTGTACGCAGTAAATATTACTTTCATTTATCAGACTATCAAATGAAAAGCGCAATAAGGTGGGAAGTATTAAAGAAATGGATCAAAAATGATATAAAAGATGCACTGAGTAACAAGGAAGAGATTAGTGGCATAGGTCAACTATTGCTAATTTACTTTCAAGTGCTCATTCATTTGCCAGATATTATAAAAAAAAGGAGAAAAGAATTAGTGATGGAGCAAAAAATTATTACTTCAAAAGTAACGGACTGTATTGTTAAACTTATCCCACTTTTCACAGAAAGTGATATGAATAAAAATTTAAATATCGATTTTGGCTTGGACTCTATTGGTATGATGGAGCTGGTCATTATGATAGAAGAAGAATTCAACTTAATCTTTGATGTTGATGTAGACATGGCTCAACTCTACTTGCCAAGTTTTATTGTGACATATATTTGTGAATATCAAAGATGATCGAAGGTGACTATTTTATGAAAATCTCCGTAATTATTACGACATATAACCAACAACAGCAAACAGATTTAGTTCTTCAATCATTAAATGAACAAAAGAAAATTGACTTGTCTCATATTGAGGTGATTGTGGTAGATGATGGATCATTTATGACATATGAACCGATAGAAACGCATTTTAAGCTCGTCGTCATTCATCAAGTAAACGCCGGACGAGCCGCTGCACGTAATAAAGGAATACAGGCGGCAACTCATGATATTTTAATCTTTGTTGATGGAGATCGCGTTGTTGATGAACAATTTATTTATCACTATATGACACAGTATAAAGAGGGGCTAAACATTGGACGTGTTAAAGAAATTTACAGTAGAGATTTATCTGATTATAAATTAATTAAAGAAAAAATAATTAGAAATCAAGCGAGGATGCCTGCTTACATTTATCATACAAGTATCCTTTATGATCAATGCGGCTTATCTGATTCAGGCATCATTTGGATCACCACATTTTCAGGGAATATGTGTATCTCGAAAAAGTTAATAGAAAAAGCAGGCTTATTTAATGAATCTTTTGAAAACTGGGGATTTGAACACTTTGAACTAGGTTATCGATTACATCAACTCAATGTTCCTTTCTTTCAAGTAGATGCGGTAAACTATCATTTAGCACATGCAAGGGACTTAAACGAGTTAGAGAAAAATATCCGTGACTCTATTTCCCATTTTATGGCGCTTCATCACGATCTCATATTAGAAAAATTACAAGCATTTCTTTTAGGCACATTAGCACTTCAAGATTTAGAAATTAATAAAAAAGCAAACTGGTTAAAAGATCATTCTGAGGCGATATATACAAAAGCTGGCGAAAGAGGTGTTGCAAAATAAAGATGAAAGCTTTAATGATTAGTGATTTTACACAACTTGGCGGTGCAGGAACTTATTTGGTAAATATAGTTGACCAAGCGTTAAGTGATAGCTGGGACATTGTGATATTGTTTGATGTTAATGATGAAATAAAGCCTTTAAAAAATGAATTGGTTGATAAGGGGGTTGAAGTCATTTGTAAGCCTTTGTATCATGGGCATTATCCCGAAGAGATGATAAAGGAAAATACGCAAATCATTTTAGACCGATATGCGCCTGATCTTGTTCATGTGATATGTGGCTCACCTAGAAGTGCAATCATATCAAGAGAGGTTGTATGTAAGAATCATATCCCCTTGCTGTTTACAGAAACATATGTACCCTATGACTTTGATATGACTGAGATTACTCGCAAAAGATTACAGCACTTATATAAGAGCGCATTTGCTGTAACTACGGTCTGCAAAGGGAATGTAGAAAATTTAGAACATCTTATTCAACTGGATATGTCAAATATCCATGTCATCCCGTCTAGTGTCGCACATGTAAGAGAAAGACAGGTATCCGATGTGAAACGAGATAAGTATAAGGCGATATTCATAGGGCGTTTGGTCAAGCAAAAGGGTGTTGATATTTTATTAGAAGCACTTAATATCATGGAAAAGAACTACCTTGAAAGAATCCATATTAGCATTTACGGTGATGGATGCGAAAAAGATCATTTAAAGTGCTTAGCTGACCAATATGAATTAAATCCATATATTAGCTTTGTTGGTTGGTGTGACAATTTGGAAGAAGAACTGGATCAATATGATTTTGCTATTGTTCCAAGTAGGGATGAAGGGGGTTTGCCATTTTCAATCTTATTATTATTGTCTAGAGCGATTCCTTGTATCGTTTCTAATACTAAAGGTATCCAAGAAGCAACTAATGGTGGAGCATTTGCAAGGTTATTTCAACTTGGCAATCCACAAGACTTAGCGCTAAGCTTGAAGGAATTCATCAATGATCCTAAACCTTTGCATAGGAAAGCAATGAATGGGATCTCATACATAAAAGAGAATTACCTAACTGATGTAAATATGAAAAAGGTCGTGCGCTTGTGGCATGCTACAGTAACAAAGAATGAAAAGGTATAAGGATCGCCAACACTTAGGAGGTTTTCATATGAAAGGCATTGTATTAGCAGGTGGTTCAGGATCGCGCTTATTTCCAGTAACAAAAACAATTAGCAAACAATTAATGCCAGTTTATGATAAGCCGATGATTTATTATCCATTATCAACTTTGATGCTAGCGGGTATTAAAGACATCTTAATTATTTCAACGCCTCAAGATTTACCACGCTTTAAAGAATTATTAGGGTGTGGCACAGCATTAGGCATTTCTTTAAATTATGAAGTACAACCTGCTCCAGATGGATTAGCGCAAGCTTTTATGATTGGTGAATCGTTCATTGGAGATTCACCTGTGGCATTAATTCTAGGGGATAATATTTATTCTGGTCCAGGCATGAGAAATATGCTAAAAAGTGCTTCATCTCGAAAGAAAGGAGCAACCATATTTGGTTATCATGTCAATGATCCCGAACGATTTGGTGTTGTAGAGCTTGATGCGCAGATGAAAGTTCTGTCACTTGAAGAAAAGCCAGAAAAAGCAAAGTCTAATTATGCTGTTACAGGTCTTTACTTTTATGACAATGACGTTGTAGAGATCGCCAAAACGATTAAACCTTCTGAACGTGGAGAATTTGAGATTACGGACGTTAATAAAGTCTATTTAGAACGCGGTGATTTAAATGTTGAAGTGTTGGGGCGTGGCTTTGCTTGGTTAGATACAGGAACACATGAGAGCTTACTTGAAGCATCTCAGTTTATCGAAACCATCCAGCGGGTGCAAAACTTTCAAGTTGCAAATTTAGAAGAAATTGCGTACAGAATGAACTATATTACGAGAGAACAACTGGTTGAATTAGCACAGCCATTGAAGAAAATTGAGTATGGTCAATATTTACTTCGACTCGTTGGTGCAGATAAATAACAGTAACTAAAGGAGGCTTGTTATGAAAAAAATAATTGTAACAGGTGGTGCTGGTTTTATTGGTTCTAATTTTGTTCATTATGTTGTTAAGCATCATCCAAATGTTCACCTTATTGTTTTAGATAAACTCACCTATGCAGGAAACCCCATGAACATTGCGGGTTTGCCAAAAGATAGGGTAAGATTAGTAGTCGGTGATGTTACGGATGAGGCTTTAGTTGATAAACTAGCAAAAGAAGCGGACATGATCGTTCATTACGCAGCTGAAAGTCATAATGATCGTTCATTGAATGATCCAGTACCTTTTGTTCAAACCAACCTGATTGGAACATATACATTGCTTGAAGCAGCTCGTAAATATCAACTTCGATTTCATCATGTTTCCACAGATGAGGTATACGGTGATTTGTCATTATGCGAAGATAAAGGAGAGATAGATGAGAAATTTACTGATAAAACGCCTTATTGTCCATCAAGTCCATATGCCGCGACCAAAGCAGGTAGTGATCTACTAGTAAAGGCATGGGGGCGTTCGTTTGACTTGCAAGTGACGATTTCAAATTGCTCAAATAATTATGGTCCTTACCAACATATTGAAAAATTTATTCCACGCCAAATAACAAATATTCTATCTGGAATCCGACCTAAACTGTACGGAGAGGGAAAAAATGTTCGTGATTGGATTCATACTGATGACCATTCAAGAGCAGTTTGGAGCATTCTTGAAAAAGGTAAAATAGGAGAAACATATTTAATTGGAGCCGACGGTGAACAGCGTAATAAAGCAGTGATTGAAATGATTCTTGAACTGATGGGTCAGCCTAGAAATGCTTATGATCAAGTCATTGATCGCCCAGGACATGATTTGCGCTATGCCATTGATGCGACTAAATTGAAAGAGGAGTTAGGATGGACACCTGAGGTTGTGAATTTTCGTGAAGGGCTGGCCCAAACCATTAAATGGTATCAAGAAAATGAAAGCTGGTGGAGATTTGACAAAGCTAAGGTTGAGGGTTTTTATGCAAAACGAGACCAGTAATTTTTTCTAAGGGTATGCAGTTAGGAGGAGATAATGTTGCAAATTGAAAATGAAAAGATAGACGTCTTAATTTGTGTGGCTGAGGGTGATCTTGGCGATATATATGAATATTGCATATACGCTTGCATGAAGAATTTTAAACCTTTGAATCATCTTTATGTGGTTTCACCTAACTCAGAGAAGACGAAGAGATTTCATATTGATAGAGGACTGTTTGTAGAAAAAATAAAGTTTTTAGATGATGTAGATGTGATTTCTCAAGCTTGTAACCACTATCCAGGTTGGTACAAACAACAAATGATTAAGCTGAGGGCAGATAGCATCTGTTCAACACGATTCATCTGCTGCCTTGGCTCAGATGCAATTATATTAAAACCAGTCTACTATGACATGCTAATCAAAGACGAGAAAGCCTATTTATATTATAATAGATACCGAATGCCATCTATTCATTTAGAATATGAACGCACGAGATTGGATAATATCTCTAAAATTTTACAAACGACGCCTAAGCGATCTTATATGATAGGTGATTTCATTATGGAATTAATGATTTTTGATCGCATTTATTTGAATGAATTAATGGCTCATCTTTATGATCTTCATGGCTCTGAGTTTTTTGATAAATATGCAAACAACATATACGCTAATCTGCAGCAGAAAACAATGTTTGGTGAGTGGAGTCTTTATTCAGTATTTGTGCTAGATGTACTGAAAGAACAAGTGCCTCTTAAAAATGCAAACAATCAATATATGACTCACCTTCATTCCCCAGCAGATTTGAAAGACTATGATTACAGTTCAGTTGTAGCTCACTTTGTTGATAAGAACTTTGATAAAAATGAGATATCTGCTCGTTTGGAACATATTTTAGGAATTAGAGGTGACAAATAAATGATCACATATGCTAAAAATTCAGATAGGACATCTGATTTGTTTCGTTTATTTACGCGCAAACATGGTCTTGTTCCATTTGAGCATGGCGCCTCAGCTTGTTGGGAATATCCATGGCTTTATTACCATGTTAAAACTTTAAACGATAACAATTTATTAATTCTAAAAGATGAGCGTCTTCATTTAATTTTTCAAGAAGAAGGTAAGCAATCTTCATTTGAAAAAGCTCAGAAAAACGCGCATGATATCATTGTAGGAACACGCTTGTTTGCAGATCAAACTGATGAGGAAATAAACGCATCTTTAGCGCATCTTTATGACATATTACGACCAGGAGGGTTTTTACTTTTTACGCATGAATATCAATACAACATAGACATACAACCCAATATCAATCGTGCCATTTTTGAGTCGTCATTTATCCCCTATGTACTTGAAGATTGTACTTTAATTCCAAATGATCATCGTGTCAATGACCACTGGGTAGCACAGGTGAAAGATATTTTTATTTATACGCACGATCATCAAACAAAAAGCATCTTAGGAATCATCTTATTCAAACCCTATGATAAAGAATCATTGTACAATATTCGTATGAGCGTAAATCCACTGATGAAATATAAAAATGACAATGAAATCGGCGTATATGAATACTTAGCTTGGCATCCTGATTTTGACTTTGTTAAGATGCATGAGCAAAACTATCGTAGAATCTGGTTGCCATTAGAGATGTTTACAGTAGAAAGTTTTTCATTCAAACAACTACAGGCGTTCTTTGAAATAGAAGATGATGATACGATTTTGTTGATCGTTAATGAACTGATTTGTAAAAATGTGCTGATTGTTGATGAGGGAAGGTAGATGCAATGAATAACAAAAATGTGCTGATCACAGGCGGTATTGGCTTTATTGGGACTAACTTAGCTTTAAACTTAATATCAGGTGGAAGTAATGTTACCATTTGGGATACAATGGATGAAAAATGTGGTGCAAACAAATTGCATCTATTACAAGTTGAAGGAGCAACAGTATTTAACCAAAAGCAATGTTCCATTGAGAAAAATATAGAAGTAGTGGCATCTTCTGATATCATCTTTCATTTAGCTGGTGCAACTGGACATGTAAGCAGTATGGAGCATCCTGAGCATGACCTAGATTGTAATGGTAGTGCTACATTACACCTTTTGGACTTGTGTCGGAATTATAATCCAAAAGTGAAAATTATTTATACGAGCACGCGACAGATATATGAGCATTCTAATGCCTTAATCACAGAGCAAAATCGAATAAAGCCTTGTGATATTAATGGCATACATAAGTATTTATCAGAACAGTATTTAGAACTGTATCATCAAAACTATGGCATTGATTATGTGATCTTAAGACTTGCAAATGTTTATGGGCCTCGTCAATTCATAAAGGATCATTCTCAAGGGTTTATTGGATGGTTTATTAATAGAGCGATGCTAGGAGAAGAAATTCTTTTGTATTTGAACGGGGATCAAAAACGTAACATCATTTATATTGATGATGTAGTAAATGCTTTGGTATTAGCAACTAAGCTACATTCTGAACACAGAATATTTAATATTTGTGGTGAAGAAATCAGTATTCGTAAAATTGCAGAAACATTACTTAAGCTAACAGGTAATGGCAGGATAAGTAAACAGGAATATAAGATCAATCACAAAACGCTACTTATTAAGGATATTTTATGCTCTGATCAGTTATTTCAAACGACAGCATCTTGGCATCCGCAGATGGGATATCTTGAAGGATTGCACACGACACTAGCATACTTTAGACAGCATGAAAAACATTACTTGAGGTGATTGGAATGAAGATAAAATTTTGTGATCTAAAAGCGATTAACAAACAATATGGTATTGATACCTCGGTATTTGATGAAGTACTTGATACAGGAAATTATCTTCTAGGGAAGCAGACAGAACAATTTGAATCGAATATAACGAAGTTCTTATCTAACGAGGATAAAACTGGCTATACCATTACGTGTGCTAATGGTACTGATGCTTTAATATTATCATTAAAGGCTGTGGACATTAGCATTGGAGATGAGGTTATAACAGTTGCAAACACTGCATACCCAACAATTTCAGCTATTTTAAATGTAGGCGCAACGCCAAAGTTTATCGATATTGACCCTCAAACTTTATTAATGGATATTAACCAACTTGAGCTGATTCTTTCGCCCAAAACCAAAGCGATTATGATCGTACACTTATACGGCAATATGGTCGCTGTAGAATTAGTAAAAGATTTACTCAGAAAAGTTAACAGAGAAGACATCATCATTATAGAGGATGTGGCTCAGGCATTTGGTTCCAAAATAAATGGATGTAGTGCTGGAACTTTATCTGACCTCGCAGCTTTCAGCTTTTATCCCACTAAAAACTTAGGTGCATTAGGTGATGCTGGGGCGGTTTATACGACTAATGATGAGTATGCAAAAAAAATACGTGCACTTAAGCACTATGGGATGACAGGGCTTTGTTTGCACTACCATCAGGGTATTAATAGCAGGATAGATGAATTACAAGCGGCTGTCTTAAATCAAAAAATTAAACTGATTAGTAGTGTCGTTCAAAAGAAAGAGTTATTATATGATCGTTATCAAAAGGGGCTAAGGGGAAGTCCATATGAGATGGTAATGCAAACTAAAAATGCGCATCCTCACTGGCATTTGTTAGTCATCATGGCAAGAAGCGGTAAAATTCGAGACGATCTCAGACAATGGTTGTCACAATGTGGCATTGAGACGCTCATTCACTATTCATATACAGTAGCCAACCTAAAGTTTCTGGCTTCTGATCAAATGGCTCATTTGCCACAGACGCTCGAGGCTTCTGAAAGAATTTTATCTCTCCCGTTCAATATCGCATTACAAGAAAGCGACATTGACTACATCGTGGACTGTATCAAGAGATTTGACTGACGAAATATAAAAAATGATGAAATGAAAGAGGTGTTGTAAAATAGAATCATTACGATGGGTGGACTGCTTCATATATAAATTTCATAAACTATATCCCAATATCCCGTTGTTTCTGCTGTTTAATAATCGCTATCAGATGTCATTTTCCTATGATTTCAATGGTCAATTATTAATAGATTTTTCTCAGTGTGAGGCTTATTTCAATGACTTATTACAAAAATATGGTATAAAACGTTCTGTTGTTCATCGTGAACATTTGCAATTTGAAAAGCCAGTGTTGCTTCCGTGTGATAGCTTCTATTTATCATACTCCAAACAGAACTATCAAAAATATCACTTGGAACACTTTGTTTTAATCCAAGAGTTTTGCGATGAACACTATTATATTTATGATGATAACCCAGCTTATGAAGGTTGGCTACCACAAGCGGTTATTCATGAATCATATGAACATTTTAGACATCAGATCATTCATTACGAGCCAATCGTTTATGAGCTTGACTTAACTGCAGCACTCGCTTTTTTTCAATCTACTTGGCATACACCTAGCTCAGCAGTGTCAAGTTTTATTGAGAACTTAGTTGATAGTCAACTTAGCTCTGAAAAGATTTTACGACTGATTGAAGAGGCACGAATCCCCTTTAAAAGATATCATGCAATTATAAACTGTGCACATAGCTTGAGTGCGTATCATTTTAATGTTGACCTTTTAATGGAAGCAGCAACAAAGTATACGGATGAGTTAACTTTTCTTTCTAACTTAGCCAGTGTTGGCTTGAGGTCACCAGAAAGGTACATTGGACGAATACGATCAAGAATAAGTAAACTACAAACGTTAGAATTGATGTTATTTAATGAAATAAATAAAATGAAGGTGGTACTATGTGGAGATACGAGTTGATACAACACTACATTGACGAATATGAATATAAGAAGTATTTAGAGATTGGATTAGGACCAGACTGTTATAACTTTAAGCAGATTAACGTGAGTTTAAAGATAGGAGTAGACCCCTACCGGTCACATGCAATAGATAGTATTGTTAATGAATCAGTTTTATACTATGAAATGGACAGTAATACTTTTTTATCAAAACATCAAGATGTTTTAAAGGATGTAGACATTGTTTTTATTGATGGTCTACATGAATATCATCAAGTATATCATGAATGCACAACATTAATGCAATATATGAAAGTGGGTGGTACGATTATGATTCACGATTGTAATCCTTTTACCGAAGAGATGGCAATACCTGTATCAGAACTAAATGAGTATGATCGATTAAAAGAGCCCTGGATGGGAGATGTGTGGAAAGCAATTGTGATGTTAAGGCAGGTATATCCTGAATGGGAAGTATTTGTCGCAGATACAGACTGTGGGATTGGAATCATTAGAAAAAATAAGGAATATGGGATAAAAACAATTCCTAATAACATAAAGCAAGAGGTGGAAGCTTTGTGTTATTTAGATTTGGATAAAAATAGAATGAGTCTACTGAATTTGAAGCCCATTCTTAATAAACCTTAGGAGTTATTATGTACGAGAATATGTGGTTAACCATCAAAGATGTAACATACCCTGGTGTAATAAGGAAAAAAGCCCAAACAGATAGGATCGTTATTTTATTCTCAGGTTTTGGTTTTTCGATGTCTGATAGAGATTATTTCATGAGTCGGATTGCTTCTGAGATTAGTGAATTTGCAACTGTTTATCAATTTGATATAAGAGGTCATGGTGATCATGCTATTGATTTAGAACAAACTTCATTATCTGGAATGAAAGAAGATATTTATCAGCTTCTTAAAGTAATCACAAAAGCGCATCGAACGCCAATCTTCTGTATTGGTAGAGGAATTTCACCTTTACTTTGCATGCAAGCAGCAGGAGCATTTGAAATAAATCCGATACAAGGTTTGATTGGATTTAATCCTTACATGATTGATCATTTTAAATTACAACAACTATTTTGTGAAATAAGAGTAAATAATAATAAATATGTTGATTTTGAAAAATATTTAAATCATTCAGCATTTAAAGCACTGTTGCGGTCATTAGGAGCAGATATTGCCTATGTAAAAGGAGAAAGTATTTTAGTTGATTTTTTTCGAGAACTTGAAAAGATAGAAGCTAACACTATTTTTAATCGTTTTACAGGGAAAAAAGCTTTCTTATATCCTAAACATGATAAAGACTATACACTAGAGGTATTAAAAGGGAACGAAATAATGAAATACCGAAAATTAGATTATCGTGAAGATGCCATGTTACCTTACAATTCTTTTTGGCAATCTGAGGTTATTCATTTAATCAAGAAAATCTTATGGGATTGGAGCAAGGACAATGATCAGTGAACCATTTTGTATTTCTAACGAAGCGTTAAATATTTTAGGCATATGGGATCAACCCCATGATTTCAACAAACAACCAGATAAAAAAGTATGCTTAATTTGTATTGGATTAAATGGAAATAGAGTTGAAAAAAATCGGATGTTGATTAAACTTTCTAGGATTTTAACTGCACGTGGCATCTCAGTAGTCAGATTTGAGTATTCAGGATTAGGTGTGAGTGAAGGTGATTTTTGGAATTCTTCCATTCAGACTAAAATAGCAGATACTTTGAAAATTATTAACATGATCAATGAGAGGTATGATGATGTAGAATTAAATTTATTAAGCTATAGTGATGGGATCTCAGTTGTGCTAAGCATGTTGGATAAGGAAGAAATTCCTTTCAATAAACTAATCGCATGGAGTCCAATTATTTTTCCTGTTGAGTCAGAGGTGAAAGAAGCACTGCGATTTGTACGTGAACCACGCACGAAGGAGTTGGTCATACCATTTGGCGGGTTGTGGTTAGGAAAAGCCTATTTGAGAGACCTTAGTCATGACAATGATTTGTTAAACAAATTAATCAGCTATTCAAATAAAGCCCATTGCGTTTTTGGATTAGCAGATTTAAAGGTACAAAAAACGATTGAAGCATTGCAACTCATTGAGCACATTGAAAAAGTCTATATACAAGAAGCCGATCATGAGTTTAGCTCAAAGAAATGGTTAGATGTTGTGATTAATCAAACTGTTAACTGGTTGGTATTAGAAGGGAAGAATACAGGTGCAACGAATTAAAGAAATTGTAAAAGAAATTCTTGAAACTGATGAGCTTACTCATAATGAAGACTTACAAGAAAAAGGGATGGATTCAATGTCATTTGTTAAAATTATTGTGGCATTAGAATTAGAATATGAAATTGAATTTGAAGATGAAGATCTAATGACACTGCAACTAAGTACACTGCTGGAATTAGAAACGAGAGTAACTGAATTAATTGATCATAATGAAAAGGGGGATTAATCATGCCAAAATATCTGTTTATCTTATTGAATGAGGCACATGCTGTAGATTACAGCGGTGAATGGATAGGTGTAGGCTATATTTCTGCTTATTTGAAAAAGAGTCAAATAGCAGATGTTGATTTTATCGTTACAGCTAAAGATAACATAGAAAATATTCTATTAAAATGCAGGGGATTTAGTCCTGATTTTATAGGCATTCCAACGCTCGCATTTAATTATTTCGATGTCAAAAGTCTAGTATCATGTATAAAGAAAGAATTCCCAACTATCCACATCATGTTAGGTCATAGAGAAGCTACAAAATTAAAGCGCAAAATATTGGAGGAGATTGAAGCTGACAGTTGTGTAATTGGTGAAGGTGAAGTGACGGCTGCTGAGGTGGTCTATGCTGTTTCTAATCACATTGAATTAGGGGCAGTAAAAGGCATCTGCTATCGAGATAAAGACGGAACAATCATTCAAACTGAGATGCGACCTCAACTTGCCGTTCTTGATCAACTTCCTTTTCCAGATAGGGACATTTTCAAAAAAGGAAAATACTCTAATCATGTACATTATGTTATTTCAACACGCGGCTGTAAAGGAAACTGTAGCTTTTGTGACATTGCCACAGATGTGGGTCGAAAAAAAGCTGTGTATTCACGAAGTATGGAAAATATATTAGATGAAATTCAAGAGATCCTCCAAAAAAGAAACTTGTCTTTTATTGCTTTTGGTGATGACTCTTTTGAAGATGGAAATACCACTCGGAATATGCGATATAAGGAATTATATGAAGGGATTTTAACTCGTAAGCTAAATTTTAATTTTTCCTTTAATTCTAGAGCGGAATCAATTAAAGAAGATGCGATTCCTTATCTTTTAAAGTTGAAGTCTGTGGGACTTGATCGGATATTTATCGGTATTGATTCAGGTAATGAAGAAGACTTGCGCCTTTATAAAAAGCGTGCAACACTAGCAGATAATGAGAAAGCAATTACCTTATTACGGGAAGCAGAAATACCTTTTGATTATGGATTTATCATGTTTAATCCGTACACAACAATAGAGAAACTAATGAGAAATATTGACTTTATTGAAAAAAATGAGATAGATGTCAAATCACATATATTGGCACATCGATTTGTTTTATACACGGGAGCTCCCATGCTTTCTAATATTAAAAAAGATGGTCTTATCATTGAAAACAAATTCAGTGATAAAGATCCTTTCTGCTATCATTTTTTAAATCCATCTATTGAGGGGATATGGCATGTACTACACCCCCTTCGGGATTGGCCGGTCAATCGCGATACCATATCGATGGTCGAGGGCTTTCTTCATTCCCTTATAAGGGAGCAAACAATAAGCTCTGTTGTTGATTTCAAAAGAAAATATGATGCCTATACAAAGCTGTCTCGTTCTGTGTTTATTAGGATTTTTCGGTACACAATTGATACTATTTTAGCAGGTGAAACATTATCTTCTGATATGATTAAGGATACATTTAAAGATGAGCTTGACAAGGTAGAACGACTGTGGGCATCTACTTATACTGCGAATATTAAACATGGTATTTTAAAAGAAAGATTGAAGTTAAAAAATAGTAGTTAGGAGCTGATAATTTTGAAAACGATTGTAGCCTCAGGCTTTTTTGATCCACTGCATAGTGGTCATCTTGAATATTTAAGTAAAGCAAAGGATTTAGGTGATTACTTGATTGTTTTGGTTAATTCAAATGAAGCTGCCCAAAGGAAAAAAGGATTTTACTTCATGGATCAAGCAGAGCGAATGAAAATCATTCAATCTTTAAAATTTGTTGATGAAGTCTTACTAGCAATTGACCATGATGGCACTGTTGCGACTTCATTACAGCAAATAAAACCTGCTATTTTTGCTAAAGGTGGCGATAGAACAATTGACAATCTTCCCATAGAAGAAATAACTGTTTGTCAAACATGTCATATTGAGATTGTGACAGGCTTAGGGCATAAAATTCAATCAAGCAGCAATCTAATTAACAACTACCGACATAACCATGCCGTGTGTTCAGATTAAAAAAGTGTGTAAAAGTAGTGGACAAATAAAATAATATCCTGTAAAATTAGAAAAGATAACGAAACAATATAAAAACGGTTAGGTGAAATAATGGTTGTGCAGAAAATAGTAACAAAAGATGCAACATATCAAAAATTTGAAGTATTGCTAACAAACAGAAACAAAAGGCATAGGTATCACGAATTTCTGGTTGAAGGCGTTAGAAACATTAACGAAGCGATTAAAAATAATTGGCAAGTTCATTCATTTATATATCCTAGTGGAAAGAAGCTATCTGGTTGGGCTTCTGATTTGCTTAATCAAGTCAAAACAAAAGTTAACTATGAATTGAAAGAAAATCTGATGAATGAGCTGAGCAGTAAGGAAGATACATCGGAATTGATAGCGATTGTAAAGATGAAAGACAATATAGAAAATGAGATCGAAATGTCTGAAAATCCAGTTATCGCTTTGTTTGATCGACCATCGAATAAGGGAAATTTGGGAACATTATTACGCTCATGTGATGCATGTGGTGTGGAAAAATTAATTGTTACAGGGCATTGTGTTGATATTTATGACCCTGATGTCATTAGTGCATCAATGGGGTCATTTTTCAAGTTGCCCTTTATCAGATTATCAGATAAGATGGAGATTGATGATTACTTAGCTCATTTAAAGTTAAAATATCCGCTGTTAAAGATCATTGGAACAGCTGTTGATCAAGAGGAAGCGATTTATGAAGTTGATCTGACAAATCCAGTTTTATTTCTGATTGGTAATGAAACTCATGGTTTGAATCGCTATTATTTTGAGATCAGTGATATAATGGCAACCATTCCAATGAGTGCGCAATCCTCAGCTTCTTCTTTTAATGTAAGCTGTGCGGCTACAGTTGTGCTTTATGAAGCGATCAGGCAACGTCTTGAAAAAACACGATAAGGAGTAGGAGATCATGAATGAAGTTACCCAGTTAATGAAAAATCATACGAGTGTACGAAAGTATCTAAAAGAAGCAATACCTAAAGAAAAGCTATATGCTTTAATAGAAGCTGCTCAATATGCTGCAACGTCTAAATTTGTGCAAGCATATTCAATTATTAACGTGACAGATGAAAATATGTTAAGAAAAATTGCAAGACTGTCTGGGAATGCTCATGTTGCTAAATGTGGTGCTTTTTTGGCATTTTGTGCTGATATCAAGCGATTAGAAATCGCATGTGAGATGAATGGTGTAACAATGGATGCTCAAACTACTGATCATTTTATTGTAGCGACCATAGATGCTTCACTTGTGGCTCAAAATCTTGTTTTAGCATGTGAATCAGAGGGATATGGTACTTGTTTTATTGGTGGTGTGCGAACAAATATTGAAAAAATTAGTGAACTCCTTGAGCTCCCTGATAAAGTAGCATTATTATTTGGCCTGACAATCGGTGTTAGGGGTGAGGAAAATGAAGTGAAGCCGCGCTTACCTTTAGAGGCAATTGTACATGAAAATACGTATCAATCAAAGTTGTATCCTGGATTGCTAAATGATTATGATGAAGTGATGAAAGATTATTATTCTAAGCGCAGTAATAATCAAAAAGAGGTGACATGGACAAAGTCAATGGGTGAACTTTTTTCGGTATCTTCACGCAAACAAGTGGGAGAATTTTTAAGAAAAAAGGGCTTTTTAATAGACGAGTAAAAATGATATAAAAGGTGGTATTTGCGTATGAAGATCAGTCAACCATTAATTCAAAACCCTCCTATTAAATCTTTAAATCATCATGCCATGTTTTTAGGCGTTCTACTCCTTAACCCAACATATCAGAACTACTTCTCATCTCATTATGTAAATCTATACTATGATTTTAATTTCAAACTAGCTAATTTTATTAGTCCTAGATTTTACACAGAAGAAGAGTTCTTTATATCAACAGACATAGGCTATGATGTGCCGGATATCATTTCTGAGGGCTACTTTTTTGAATTAATCTGTCATATGATGAATGAGGGTTATTATTTATACGGGAATATTAATGAAAGATATATTCCTAATAGAAGTGCTTATCAGAAGCATGACCTGACACATAATATTCTTTTTTATGGGTTAGAAACATCTCTGAGAGTGTTTGACAGTATTGCTTATAGGAATGAAACTGATAGCTCGTTCGACTATAGATCAGAAGAACTAGATTATGATGATTTTGTTACCTCTATTAAAAATACACATAAAGAAAGCTATATTCATTTTTCAAAAAACTATCTTCATTTCTTTAAAAATAAGCCAGACTATGATTTTCAATTTGATGCAAATTTATTATTGAGACAGTTATGTGATTATGTAGACGCTCAAAATATAGCATTTGCTACACAATGTAGTCCAAACCGTGTTTATGGTATGGCAGTCTATGATGCGATCATTAACAGTTTCAAATCTAGTGAAAAGATTGATCTAAGGGCTACAAAATTATTGTTAGAACATAAGCAGTGTATGCTTCAAAGGATTGAGTATCTGGTTTCTAGTCGTATCATATCTACAAAAGATGACCTGTTAGACTATGAAAAAATCGTTCAAGTATTCAACAAGATTCATCTACTTGCAATCAAGTATCACTTAACACAGTCCCAAGCTGTTAAAGAACTCATTTATAAAGAAATTGAGCAAGCTATCGCAGTAGAAAAAGAAATTTTGCAAAAACTAATCATTGCGCTTTCTAGCACTAATGGTGTTTTACATTGACTATTTATTCTGACTTCTTTTCATTTTTAGAAAATAGTGTATACTTGAATGAAGCGGTAGATCCGAGGAGCTGAATAAATATGGGAAGAATGTTTAACGTTACAGGAATTTGTAACCCCACAAAGCATTACATGGCAGATACTAGTGTGAAGATTAGTAAAATTGTTAATCTAATAGAAGATGAACTTTATTTTACCATTAACCGCCCACGGCAATATGGGAAATCAACTTCTTTAACTTTGTTGCAACGTCGATTAGAGGAAGA
>JGI24703J35330_11748740_pt1 | contig 30086 bp, 28 predicted proteins | sample TergutNt197P1_FD_35330 | JGI IMG/M metagenome (IMG submission 35330)
AACTGAAAATCTTTGATTAGCAGGCACACTAATACCCCGCCCGAAGGGGGAAACGCCCACAGGCGGCGTTTCAGGGCTTGCCCCGGGGTTGTTTATTATCATACCAGTATCGCCTATGTCAGCTGTCGTTTTACACGTCCCATTGGACAAAAAGAAAGCTATCAAGAAGCGTAAGGATGCTAAATTTTAGAACCAAACGAGCTTAAGGCATTCTTAACTGAGATGTCAAAAAGGCGTAACCCTAATTACTATGACTTGTGCCTGTTTCTACTTTATTCAGGTTTGCGAATTGGTGAAGCGGGGGCAATTTGTGAGGAGGATGTTGATTTCGAGAACAGCGTTGTCGATGTTAGTAAGACACTAATTAATAATGATTTGGTAAAAGGTGACTGGCACTATGACGATCCAAAGACTGTCAATTCTGAACGTTATGTTGCGATGCCAGATCTGGCAATGGACATACTGGCACGAGTGATTGAAAGAAGTAAAGATCTAGATTGGTATTATGAAACAAAGCCATTCAAAAGTTACATGAAGCTTCCTTCAATATTTCGTACAGAGTACGGTTCACCTATAACCTCTCATGCATTTCGTGAAGTGATTAAGCGAGTTCAAGATGAGCTAAAGGAAAACTGCAAAGAGCGTTATGGATTTGAATGGACAAAAAATGTTGTGCCACACTCATTTCGCATCATACACATTACCTATTTAATGGATGACGATGTCCCAGTGAGAGAAGTAATGGAACGTGTAGGGCATGTAGATGAGAGAACGACATATGGTTACACAAGACGTTCAAAAAAAGGATCTGAAAAGGCACTTAAAGCCATGGGTGATTGGTTATAGAAAACTCCTAAAATGTGAGTTCATGAAATTTGCCCCTTTCTTGCCCCTTTTCGATAATTTAGCTAAAACTGATAGAAAAAAATATAAATTTAAAAGGGCATTAAACCCCTGATGTTACGAGAAAGTAGGCAACAAAATGGACGCAAAAAGTTACTCAAAAAATATACATTGGTACCCGGGTCACATGGTGAAAGCTCGGCGTCAAATTGAAGAAAAAATCAAATTAGTTGACATTGTTTACGAAATCTTAGACGCTCGAATTCCTTATTCGTCGCAAAACCCAGTGATTAAAAAAATCGTTGGTCACCGTAACCGTCTTATTCTTTTAAATAAGACGGATTTAGCTGATCCCAAAGTAACGAAGCAATGGTTAGATGAATTTGAAAAACAAGGATTGACTGCCCTTGCCATTGATGCGTTAAGCCCTCAAACAAAGGAAAAAATTCTAGCAAAATCAAAAGAAATGTTAGCTGATAAATTTGCTAAAGAAAAGGCGAAGGGGTTACGCCCGCGTCCGATTCGTGCCATGATCATGGGGGTGCCAAATTCAGGAAAGTCCACATTGATTAATACATTAGCTAAACGCAAAGCAGCAATGGCGGCTAACAAACCCGGTGTCACTAAGGCACAACAGTGGATTAAAGTGGCCAGTGAGCTAGAATTGCTAGATACACCTGGAATTTTATGGCCAAAGTTTGAAAATCCTCATGTGGGCTTATCTTTGGCTTTAACCGGAGCGATTCGTGACTCGATCTTGCCAACTGATGATGTCGCCATTCATGGACTCAAATACTTGATGGAACATTATCAACCACTACTTTTTGATCGCTATAACATCTACGATGACCAATTAACCGAAGAAGATAAAATGGTGAGTTTATTAACCGCCGTTGGTGAAAATCGCAAGTTTTTAATTTCTGGTGGTGAGGTAGATTACGACCGGGTGTGTGAGACTTTAATCAAAGAAATTCGCGATACAAAAATTGGTCGCTTGTCTTTTGAAACGCCAGAGTTAATTGCTGAAATCGAGGCTAAAAGCGATGAAAAATAGCGACTTGCTTGATTACGAACGTGATCTTTGGGAGCAGGGCTATGCCTTCCTTGCAGGTGTAGATGAAGTCGGACGTGGTCCACTAGCTGGACCAGTCGTGGCAGCTGCCGTTATCCTACCAAGAGATGTCCAGCTGGAAGGGGTTACCGATTCAAAAAAGTTAAGTGCTAAAAAACGGGCGACTTATTACGCGCTGATTATGGAACAGGCGTTAGCCGTTGGGATCGGAGAAGCCAGCGTGGCTGAAATCGACGAGATTAACATTCTCCAGGCGACCAAGCTAGCCATGAAGCGGGCCATTGAGAATTTAGCTGTGAAACCGGACTATCTCCTCATCGACCATTTGACCTTAGATGTGGACCTACCACAACAAGGCATCACTAAAGGAGACGCCAATAGCTTATCCATTGCCGCCGCTAGTATAGTAGCAAAGCAGATGCGTGACCAGATGATGCAAGACCTCCACCAACGGTACCCAGCCTACGCCTTTGACAAAAATGCTGGGTATGGGACGAAAGCCCATCGCGCTGCGTTACTGGAGCACGGCTATATGAAAGGCATCCATCGCCAAACCTTTGAACCGATAAAAAGCATGGTAGCTAAAGAGATGTTAGCTGAGTAACCATAGAGGAGGAAATCCTATGATCGTCGTCTTCGGAGGATCTTTCAACCCACCAACCATCGCCCATTACGAAGTAGCGAAGCACGTCACCAAACGAACCGATGTATCGGAACTACTTTTTATGCCGGTTGGCGACCATTATGAAAAAGCAGGTCTTGTGCCTGCTTTTCATCGTCTGAACATGTTAGCGGTGCTTATTGAGAAGCTTCCAAAAACATCGATATCAACTGTGGAAATTCAGGCAGAGCGCGCGCTAAAAACCATTGAGACCCTCGAACACATACAACGCCTCTATCCTGAAGAAGAAGTTGCTTTTGTCATGGGAGCGGATAATTTATATGATTTTCCTAACTGGTCCGCGTATCAACGATTGCTCCAAACCTTTAAGCTCATGGTCTTTAACCGTCAAAACTTAGATGTGGAGCGCTTCATCAAGGAAAACTTCCTTGATTATCAAGAAAGTTTTCTTATCGTTGATGACTTCGGATCCCTTGACGTTTCTTCAACGCAATATCGCACGAATCGCTCCCAATCGAAAATCCTACTACCAGAGGTTGAAACCTACATTAGAACGCATGGACTTTATGGAAATTAGCCCTTTCTGAAGGCACGATAAAGTTTCATCAATGCTCGCTTCTCAATCCGAGAAACGTAGCTTCGAGAAATGCCGTAGGAGGTTGCCACTTCTTGCTGAGTTTCCTCAAGGTTGCCAGTTAGGCCAAAGCGCCTAATAATGATTTCTCTTTCGCGATCGGTTAACACGTCGAGATGAACCCAAATTTTTTCCATGGTTAGTTGTTTAATGACATCTTCACTAATGTCATTTTTGTCATCAGGCAGAACGTCAATTAGTGCTACCTCATTGCCCTCTTTATCAAAGCCGATGGAGTCTTGTAACGAGACCTCTCCGCGCTTTTTTTTATTGGCTCTGAACATCATTAAAATCTCGTTTTCAATGCAACGTGCTGCATAAGTGGCTAATTTTGTCCCTTTACCAGTTGAGTAAGAATCAATCCCTTTGATGAGACCAATAGTACCGATTGAAATCAAATCATCTTTGTCGGTAATCTGACTCTCATACTTTTTAACGATATGGGCGACCAGTCTTAAATTACGCTCAATTAAAACTTGTCTAGCTTCTTTTACTCCTTCTTCGTGTAGTTTTAGATAATGGGCTTCGTCTTCAGGAGATAAAGGTGTGGGAAAGGCTTGGCCCACTAAACTTCCCATAACGGGTACAACTTTTAAAAACAGGGCACATAAAAATGAAAAAAACAACATGATTCATCCTCCTAAACGTCGAGATATGTCAGTTTATGTTTTTCAGATTTGGAATATAACTTAAAAGTGAAACATGTTTCGCCAACAACTAACATACCCTTTAGGGTATAATAGAAACACTGCAAGCTTTGCTTGCTTAGTGCTTCTCAATGCTACCTGAAGGTACAAGTCTAACTAATCACTCATATCTTCGTGAAGTTAGGCTTTGCACTCAATAGAGAAAGCAGGCGAAGAATGAACTGTGCTTGAACATGATAGGCATAATAGGTGCATTTCAAACTAGGGGGAAACGTAATGCAGTATGAACGGAAACATTTCTATTTATTGATGGGGATTTTGATCATGCTAATCTTAGTTATCAATCGAAATAGCACATCACCTGAGGTGGCAGAACCATTAAACGGCGAAGATCAGGCATCACTACAAGAGTATGAAATACGCTATGGTGCTGATGTAGTAGCAGCTAATGCTGCTTATTTTTCCATGGAATCGGGGTCTGACATTTGGCAAACCATTTGGAATTTCCCCAACCAACTTTGGAACATGATTACTAACCCTAGCACGGAACAAATGCAATATTTCTTACGTGATGGTCTCCTTATACCACCAGAGAGAATCAGTAATGATGGAGCCGATGTCGTTGAAATGATATCTTGGCAACGGGAAGAAGACTTTGTCAGGAGCAATCAGTTAATCCACGAAACAGAAGATGTAGAAGCTATTCCTGCTGCGACCTATATTAATTCTGATGCCCCCTTGGTCTATATTTTTAATGCTCATCCCAATGAAATGATCGGCTCGAGCTTTGCTGACCTTTCGGTTGGAGAAATGAACGTCATAGAGCTTTCACACGTTATGGCTGGCATTCTTGAGGACCATGGCATCCCATCTTTAGTTGAAGATCGTAGTGTTGTGACACTCCTACGAGAAAACGATTGGAACTTTGCAGCCTCTTATCGAGCAGCACGTATTTTTATTGAAGAGCGGATCAATCAATACTCAAGCTTACAGTTTTTCTTTGACTTACATCGCGATGGGATTGCCCATGATTTGGCTCGAATTGATATCGATGGTAGACCTTATGCAAGAGTTTTATTCGTCATTGGATCCGACAACCCTGCAGGATACGAAGAAAACTACCAAATGGCTAGAGTGCTCCATAACATGCTAGAAGAGCGGAGGCCAGGAATTTCCCGGGGAATTTCTGTTCAGGGTGGACCGTATAAGAACGGGGTCTATAATCAAGACGTTTCCCCAACGCTACAGCTTTTTGAAATTGGAACAGTGGAGACCACTGTTGAAGAAGCAATGAATACCATGGAGGTTTTTTCAGAGGTACTTGCTGAATACATCTTGACCTACGTTGATTAAAGAGTTGGGGTTACAAGTCGAAAAGCCAAGTATCCGATTATTTTGACTGTTTACTTGTCTTTTAAAGGGTTGGTTTTACCTGCAAAAGCCAAGTAATCCACATTTTCTACCATTTACTTGACTTTCAGAAATCTTTTGCATGATAAGGAGGGGATAGGATGAAAGCACGCTACAAACTTGTAATTGTAATTATTTTGCTGTGGTTAGGTATGACTTACGAAGGGTCACGAGCAACCATTGGGTCAACTGAAAATAGAGCTGTATCGACTCTTCAAGATGAAATTCGCGCTTATGAAAATCGAGTGGTATCTGGTGGTGACTACACAACTCAAAATCCTCCCTCATCCCAGAACGAAGTTTTTTCGGGAAACTTCTTCTCTCGACTTGGGCGTAACATTGGTAGACTTTTGCAAACAGCAGTGAGAGAAACGTTGCGTGCTTTTATCCGATTTTTTGATGGTGTAATTAGTTAAAAATTATGGTTGATTGTAACGAGTAGGTGGAAGTCACATAGAATAAAGAGAAGCACCTGATTACTTGCGATTGGGTGGAATCTAAGGAGGAATTCTATATGAATGCTAATAACACTGAAATGAGACCAGTTGTTTACACAACTCATCCTCATCATGGTCATCATTTCCATCACCACGGTCATCACATGCATCATGGTCATCATATGCACCATGGCCATCATATGCATCACGGACATCACCACGGTCATCACATGCATCATGGTCACCACGGACACCATGGTCACCACGGACACCATGGCCATCACGGTCACCATGGTCACCATGCTCATCACAGGGGGCAACATCGCGAGTGGCCGACGGATCCAAGCAACTACTAAAAATACGAGAGATAAAATCTGGCCAGTGAATGGTTCAGATTTTATTTTTGTGAAAAGATAATAAATAAATGCTTTTTAAATGGATCATGGCCATATCGTTGCAAAGCCCCATCGAATGACGTATAATCTTTCCAAGAAAGCTATGAGGTAGGTAAAATACGAAGGAGATGAACAAGGTGGATAAGGTTTTAAAAAGTTGTGTGCTTCTTGATCAGAAGGTAAATAGTAGCAAGAAGTGGTTTTTCATGATTTACACACTACTTTTTTTAGTATCAGCCTTTGTTGTTTTCTATTGGTTCATCAGGGATGGTAGAAGCCTTATCTGGCGGATAGATGGACGACCACAGCATTTTAATGCTTTAATGTATTACGGTACCTATTTAAGAAACATTGGTCGGCAGCTTTTTCAAGGGAATTTAGAGGTTCCTTTATGGGACTTTGCACTTGGCTTTGGTTCAGATGTTCTCGTTACATTGCACTATTATGTCATTGGAGATCCATTGGCCTTATTGGCCTTTTTTGTTCCTGCCAGGCATACGGAACATTTGTATCATTTTTTAATTATATTTAGATTATACCTAGCTGGAGTGGCTTTTTCATGGTATAGCTTCAAACGTAAAAAGGCACCTTGGGCTGTCCTAGTTGGTGCTTTGATTTATGCTTTTTGTGGTTATGCACTTTTAGCTATTCGTCACCCTCTCTTTTTAAATCCACTTATCTATCTACCGTTACTTTGCCTTGGGGTTGAAAAAATTTACGACAACGAAAAGCCACATCTGTTTATTTTTATGACCTTTATTTCTTTGATTAGTAGTTTTTACTTCTTTTATATGTTGTCAATTCTGATTTTTATCTATGCTCTGATTAGATTTTTATTCACTTATGCTCGACCCACCTTTTCTTTGTTTGTTAAGGATTTTTGTCGCATCTTTTTCTATTTCTTAATCGGTACTTTGATGGCTGGATTTATTGCGTTTCCTACCATTTATGCGTTACTAACGTCTGTTAGAACCTCTCTTGTTCATGAGGTTCCATTGCTTTACCCGAATGCTTTTTACGAACGTTTTATTTATGCCTTTATTACGTCAGATGAATTGGCATCCTGGACGACCTTTGGCTACGCGGCAGTTAGTTTGATAAGTGTTTTATACTTACTGTTATTTAACCAAAAAAAACAGTTGCCTCTGGTTATTGTTTTGGCTGTTTTGACGGTGATATTGTCTGTCCCGTTTTTGGGTCATGTGATGCATGGTTTTTCTTACGTTACAAATCGTTGGATGTGGGCGTATAGCTTTTTGATTGCTTTTATTGTGACAAGTACGCTACCTGAGGTCATCCAGATGAATAAAAACAGATTGGCTGTTGTTGCTTTCTTTGTGACGTTGTATGTTTTGTCCATGGTGGCTTTCTCTGAAATGAGGACAGTTGCTAATTTGATAGCAGGTGGTTTATTGATCATCAATATGCTCTTATTAGTTGGAGGTTCAGTGGTGCAAGCAAAGAGCTATTCCAAATACATAGGGGTTTTACTTATTATGATCGTTAATTTTGCGATGTTGTCTTATTTCCGCTATGGTCAGCCAAATGAAGGGAGTACAGAGCATGTATCTGCCTTTCAACCGGTAAGCGTTACAGCGACTGAATTAGTCGAATCTGGAACTCAAAGTGTGGGTCATTTAGTAAGGGACGATGATTTTTTTAGGGTCGAAGAAAATCCTTTTGGATCTAATATCGTCCGTAATTCTGTTTTACAAACGCGAGTAAATAGCCATACGTTTTATTGGAGTTTAGGGAATCCTTACATCAGTCAATTTCTTGAAGAAATCAACCACTGGACAGAGCTTGCTCATCGCTATGAAGGGCTAGATGGGAGAGCCATGCTAGGTGCTCTTGCAAGTAATCGATATTTTGTTGTTGGAGAAGGAAAGGAAGCTTATTTACCTTACGGTTACTCTTTCGAAGCGATTGGTTCAACGGTAGTTGCTTCTGATGGGAATCAAGTGCATAATGCTTTTTTCAACGAACACTACTTGCCTTTGGGATACACGTATCGTCAACATATGACAAGGGATCAGTACGAAGCATTAACCTTCATCGAGAGACAACAAGCTTTGATGCAGGCCGTCTTATTAGAAGATCAAGAAGTGGATAACGAAATGTTGTTCTTGTTCAACGATCAGCGGTTAACCTTTGGGGTAGAGGTGGGGGAAGGAATTACATTTGATTTTGCAAATCAAAGAATTGAAGTTTTGGAACCAGGTGCAAGCCTTACTTTATCCTTTGAAGGGATTCCTCATAGCGAGACGTACATTAATTTTACTAACATTCGTTTTGAAGGTGATGTAACTAGACCGCGCATTACTGCTCATTTCGGTGATGTGACTAAATGGGTTATTGTGGCTACGCCTGAATGGACCTGGTATAGTCAAAGGCACAATTTTGCCTTAAATATGGGATACAACCAAGAGCCTTTGACTGAAATGGTGTTAACCTTTAGGAATGAAGGTGTCTTTACCTTTGATGACATTGAAATCATCGCTCAACCGATGGACCTATTTCCACAGATGATTGCTAATCTAAGAGAATATACGTTAGAAAATATTCGTATGACAACCAATCAAATTGAAGGGAACATCCAATTATCAGAAGAAAGGATTTTGGTCCTCTCTGTCCCTTATAGCGAAGGTTGGAGTGCTTATGTGAACGGAGATCGAGTCGAAGTGATGAGGGCCAATACCATGTTTATGGCGATTCAGCTTTCAGAGGGTGATCATCACATTGTTTTAACTTATTGGACACCGCGATTGACTGAAGGATTAGTTATAACATGGATTGGGACGGGATTATTTCTTGCCGTTACGATTTATTTTAAAAAACAAAAAGGTAAAGCGGTTAAAGCTTACACTTAATGGGAGTTAAAAGTCGACAGATTTCGATCTTTAAAACATTTACAAACCCTATGCATTCTGATAAAATATGAAAGATTGTACCTTATAATAAGAGGGGTGTAGGGATATAATACAAAAAGACGATGATAACGATTGGAGCACTCGGATATGAAGCGCGTAATTACTTACGGAACATTTGATTTGTTACACTATGGTCACATCAATTTATTGAAAAGAGCAAAGGCTCATGGTGATTATTTAGTTGTGGTGTTATCGACTGATGAATTTAATTGGAACAGCAAGCAAAAGAAATGTTACTTTGAGTATGAAAAGAGAAAACAGTTGCTCGAGGCGATTCGTTATGTAGATCTTGTTATACCTGAACACAACTGGGAGCAAAAGGTATCGGATGTGAAACAATACCACATTGATGTTTTTGTAATGGGTAACGATTGGGAAGGCAAATTCGATTTTATTAAAGACGAAACAGATGCAGAGGTTGTTTATCTACCAAGAACACCTGAAATTTCAACGTCACAAATCAAAGACGATTTGCTCGGTAAGGGATAATCCGAGCATTTGTTTATTTTGAATTCATACTAGAAGGTTAAAATCCTTTTAATAACGGGGAGCAACGAGGTGTTTGTTTTGAAAAGAGATTTAAAAGTTTCGGCACGCTACGTCACAAAGAAATTTGAGATGAGTGATCGAAAAGTGAACAAAGAAAAAGATCGTCACAAAGATGAGCCGACGAAAAGAGATTTTTGGGCTCTTCGTGGTGTTTCCTTTGATGTTTATGCCGGTGAATCTATTGGGTTGATTGGAACTAATGGATCTGGGAAGTCCACGCTGGCTAACATTATTGCCGGGGCCTCTCAACCGACAACTGGTCAAGTAACCATTAATGGGAAAACATCGATTATTGCCATTAAATCTGGTTTAAAAAAAGAGCTGACTGGTCGTGAAAACATTCGCTTGAAGTGCTTGTTATCTGGGATGAACAATAAGGAAGTAGACGCGCTTATTGATGAAATCATTGCTTTTGCAGATTTAGATGATTTTATTAATCAACCGTTGAAAAATTACTCGAGTGGGATGAAGTCACGCCTTGGATTTGCTATTTCCGTTCATAGTAGTCCAGATGTTTTGATTATTGATGAAGCTTTGTCAGTAGGGGATGACACCTTTTACCAGCGATGTGTTGATAAAATTTACGACTTTAAGGCGCAAGGAAAAACCATCTTCTTTGTTAGTCATTCCTCAAGACAAATTAGGAATCTATGTGATCGTGTCCTTTGGATTCATGAGGGTGAATTAAAAGAGTTTGGCCCTACTGAAGAAGTGGTAGATGCTTATAAAGCTTATGTGAAGTGGTTTAAAAAGCTACCTAAAGACGAGCAACGCAGGCACAAGAAAGAACAAAAGCGAGCACGTAAAAATTTTGATCTAGATGCAACCTTTCAAGAGATTTTGAAGGAAAACCCAGGAAACCAAGATCAAATAGAGAGCCTGTTTTACCCGGTTGAAGTTTCAGAGCAAATGCCAGCTTTGACGAAGGTGATGATCATAGGACTTATTATGGCATTGCTAGCCCTAGGTGGATATTACATGTCTCAATTGTTTAATTAAGACGATCCACCGAAATAAGGAGAACCAAAAAATGTTAAAAGTAAAAATAGTTTTAATCGAAATATTCACCAATTTACAGTTAATTTGGACAGTTTCGCGGTATAACAATAAGTCTGATTATGAAGGACACCGTTTTGGGACCATCTGGGAAATTTTGGATCCAATCATTCAGGTTGGGATTTATTTTTTCATGTTCGGTACTGTTAGAGCTAGAAATGCAGTGGAGTTTGCCGACAACGTCACATTACCATTTTTCCCTTGGATGATTGCTGGGATGGTTGCTTGGATGTTTATGAGTAAGGCTACGAACGTAGGAAGCAAAAGTGTTCAAAAGAAAATCTCCCTTGTTTCAAAAATGCAGTTTCCAATGAGTGTTTTACCGGCGATGTCCATTGCATCCAAGGTTCCAGCCTTTGCAGTGACTATCGCTGTTGCGATGATTATTCTTCCCCTATATGGCTTTTTTCCAAATATTTACTGGTTGCAACTGATTTATTACATTTTTGCTGTCTTTGTTTTTATGTATTTCTTTGCTTTACTAAACTCAACCATTATGATTTTATTCAAAGACTATTCACAAATTTTAGGACCAATTATGCGCTTTAATATGTTTTTTGCAGGGGTCATTTGGCGGACACATAATATTTTTCCAAGGTGGTTTGTTCAATTGATGGACTTAAACCCATTAACGTATATTGTCAATGGGTTTAGAAATAGCCTATTTGGAGAAGCTTTCTTTTGGCAACATTGGGAGACAACACTGTTTTTCTGGTTATTGATGTCACTCCTTGCCGTTGTTTCTTCACATCTTCATTTGAAATTGAGGTCAAAGTTTGTTGACATTGTATAGAGACCTAGTTTGAAAATTAGCTCGTAAGGAGTGGGATTTATGTATAACGTAAAGATTGAAGAGTTTTGCAAGAGGTTTGGGCTGGGGAAAATCATTGAATGGGAATTGTTTCCAAATGGAATGGCTAATAAAACTTATTGGGTTGAGACAGAACAGGGAAAGTACGTCATTAAAGCAATTAATCCGACAAAGGTTAACTCAGAGAAAAAGTTAAAGCGGCTGATCGTTTCAGAGAACATTGCGGAAATCGCAAATAAACAAGGTGTACCTAGCATTTTGGTTAAACGGATTGAAGGCGAAATTATTAATGAGTTTATGGATCAGCACTATATCGTCTTTGATTTTTTTGATGGTGATGTCATTCATTTAAACAAATTGACGACGTTACACTGTTTTAAGGCAGGTGAATTATTAGGGAGACTACATAGTGCTAAATTTAAAGAGCTAAATAAAAAAGATATTCCAAAATGTAGCTATGGGAAAAAATCGGAAGACAGAATAGATTGGGAATACTATTTTGATGAAATCGCTAAAACATCGCCTGATTGGTTAAAACTTTTGGAAGAAAATTTGCCTCTTTTAAATAGGATGTTCGATTTATCTCATGAGATCCATACTAACTTTACACCAGGAGATAAAGTTGTTTCTCATGGGGATGTATCTAATTTAAATGTGATGTGGAAAGGAAATACGCCTTATTTTCTTGATTGGGAAACAGGTGGTTATATCGATGCAACCTATGAATGCCTCTATGCTGCAATCCGATTCGCAAGTCAGAAAGACCTTCAAAATAGCAGAAAAAGAATCCTTAATATGGAGAAATTGTATGCCTTTTTTGAGGGTTATACTGAAAAACGAATCCTAAAAGTGGATGATTTGAACGTTGCCTTGTATATGATTTATTATAAAAGAATTAGCATTTTACAAAATTATTTCCGAAAATACCTTAGTGCGACGGATGAAAGTCACAGAAAACATAGCGAGCGGGTAATCATCCCTTTTCTGGAGTTATTAAAATCAATTGAGGGGCTTGAACTACAAATGGGAGAGATCAAAGAGAGAATCCGGTATTTTCAAATGAAAAAAGAACTCAAAGATAATTTTGTAAACGACATCAAAGAAGTGGTTAAAAAGGAAATCCTTGAGGAATTAGCACGTGAGAAAAAGCTGAAATTCTCATTAAGGTCTTTATTTAAATAAGTAAACCCCTTATGAGATGAATACTTGGAGGAAAAGTTGGATGGCTAAACTAAGAAAAAATGAGTTAAATACTCCAAAAAAAATATTGCAGGTTTTACAAAAGAAAGAAAAGTTAATCATCGAAGGCGTTTATAGCAGCACTGAAGGTAATGTGATAGATCTCGTACTTATAAACCATTTGGATGGATCGGAAGTTTACCGTCACTCTAACCAAGGAGAGGGGGACAACTTTCTTTTTGAAATTAATATAAACGTTTTATTTCAGCTACCAAATTTGGTAGAAGGTGTTCAACTTAACTGGTTCATAGAGGTTAAGACAAAAAGAGAATCTGAGATCACTCCATTACGATTGGGGAAGTTTTTTGAAACAAAGCTGGAAAAACTGCAGTTTCGAGATGAAAACTTAAATTGCTTGATCAGCTACGTAACACCCTTAGGGAACTTATCTCTAATTTATAATCATGAACCTGGTGTAAATGCAGCTACTCACATTGAGAGGTTTAAGGAAAGCAAAAGAAGAATATCCGTTTCGGGTTACTTAAATACAGCGCATTTTCAAATAGAAAGTGGTGAAGTGTTTTTAAAGGGGCGACGAAATGATTCGGAAATATCTTTTCCAGTAAAGTTTGATCGTAATAAAGCAGAGAACATTAAAAAGTTTGGAATGAACACTTACACCTATCAATTTGAATTAGATTTTGAAGGGATTTATTTAAAAGAAGACGTATATGATACCTACTTTAGATTAAAGGAAGAGGGGAGCGAAGCAGACGTTCTTGTACGCGTAGGAAATCCTAGAATAAAGGCTAGATATAAACTTAGAGAAAGTCATTCAAAAACAAGTGATTTTGTTTCTGTCGTAACACCGTATTATACGTTCAAAAGGCTCAATCTTTCTTTTGAAGTTTTTGAGTTGAAGAAAGATGTCTTTTTGTATTTGCAGCAACAGTACAAATTTTCGAAACTTAAATTTTGGATGAATAAGAAGAAAGATATTTGGCTAGTTGGAGAATTACCCTATAAGGCTCAAGATACAGGCTATCATTTTTTCAAATACATGAGAGAAAACTTCCCTGAAAAGAAGGTTTATTATGTTATTGATAAAAGTTCACCCGAATTCAAAAATGTGGAACCACTAGGAAATGTCTTAGAGTTTAAATCTAAGGCTCATGTTAAATACTCACTCCTTGCAACCAAAATCGTTAGTTCGCATCATGCGGACTATCTATTTCCTCTGAAGACAAAGAAATTCCAGAAAAAGATAAATGGTGTTAAAGTATTTCTTCAACATGGTGTCATGGGGATGAAAAATGTGGTTGCCAACTACGGAAAGAAAACGTCTACGTTCGATACTGATGCATTTATTGTTAGCTCAGCAATCGAGAAGGAATTGATTATCACCGACTTTGGATACGATGATAAAGAGGTGTTTATTACTGGTCTTTCCAGATTTGACTCTTTACTGAAAAACGATGTTAAGCTGGAAAAACAAATCTTAATTATTCCAACATGGCGTGACTGGATCACGACTAGGGAACGTTTTTTGGAAAGTGAGTATTACGAAAAATACAAAGAATTAGTTTACCATCCAAAACTCCTTCAACTTTCTAAGGAGTATGGTTTTTCGATTATCCTTTGTCTTCACCCAAATATGCAGCAATTTTCCAATGAGTTTAGTCATGCACCGATAAAAGTGATCACTCAAGGAGAGGTTGATGTTCAACTGCTCTTGAAACAGAGTGCCTTGTTAATAACTGATTATTCTAGTGTCGCATGGGATTTTAGCTTTTTACATCGACCTGTTCTTTACTATCAATTCGATCGGAACAAAACCTTTGAGAAAACACCACCACATATTGATTTAGATGAAGATCTACCTGGTGATGTGGCATTTAGTGTGGATCATTTACTAGAACAACTTGACTACTACTGTCACAATCAATTTACAATGAAAGAAGCTAATAAACTTAAGGCAGAGCGATTTTTAACGTATCGAGATTTAAAGTCGTCAGAAAGAATTTATCACGTCGTTAAAAATTTAAAAAGAAGCCCGGCGTCTTTGAAAAATATTCTGAGCCATCATTGGATAACTGACCTATTTAGAAAGTTTAGAAGAAGCTCTGTCTATTTTCCTGTGATGAAAGGGATGTACCGAGTTTTGAAATTTTTAATGCCAGTTAATAAGAATTTGATTTTGTTTGAAAGTGGATTTGGAACGCAATATTCTGATAGCCCACGCTATGTTTATGAAGAAATTGTTAAGCGAGAGTTTCCTTACAAAAAAATATGGGTTTACAATGGAAACATTCGTTTTCGAGATGAGAATACAAAAGTAATTAAGCGATTGAGTCCCCAATATTACTACTATCTAGCTAAAGCTGGCTACTGGGTGAATAATCAAAACTTTCCAACCTATATGTCTAAAAGAAAGCAAACGACTTACTTACAAACTTGGCATGGAACCCCATTGAAAAAGATGCTTTTTGATATTGAAAACATTCATGGAAGAGATGAGGGGTATCTAACTCGAGTTCATCAAGCAACTCAAACTTGGGACTATCTGATTTCGCCTAATGAGTATGCGACGAAGGCATTTAAGAGTGCATTTAAATATAACAAGGAAGTCCTTGAAGTCGGATATCCTCGTAATGATATCTTTTATCAAGAGGAGCGAGCAAAGGTTTACAAGCAAACCAAAAGGAAGTTTAACATTCCGCTAGATAAGAAAATTATTTTATACGCTCCTACCTTTAGAGATCATGAAACAAAGGGATATGGAAAATTTCAATTTAAGCTAAATCTTGACTTGCATGAAATGAAGCAACATTTTGGAGAGGAATACGTTATTTTGCTGAGGCAGCATGTTGTGATCAAGGAAAGATTTAATATTGATGCAGAACTTGCTGATTTTGTAATTAATGTTTCAAATTATTCTGAAATCAGAGATCTATACTTGATTAGCGACATCTTGATGACGGATTACTCATCGGTTTTCTTTGACTTTGCGAATACATCAAAGCCGATTCTGTTCTTTACTTATGATTTAGATGTCTATAAAAATGAAATTCGTGGTTTTTATATGGATTTTGAAAACGAAGCACCTGGACCATTACTTAAGACGACTGAAGAGGTCATTGATGCCATTGTCAACATCCATAAAGTTGAGCAGGAATATTCTGAGAAATATCGTAGATTTAAGGAACGTTTTTGTTATCTTGAAGATGGAGGTGCTGCTCAGCGCGTGGTTGATGAAATTTTTTAACGAGCGCTTGTGTCAAACCAAAATAGGAGAATTCTGAACATACCATTAACTTAACAACGTAGAAAATATGCTGTTCCAGGAGGCCGAATCATGTACAACGTTCAACTTGAAAAATTTTGTCGCGAGTTTGAACTGGGAGAACTTATAAGTTCATTTCTATTTCCCAAAGGAATGAGTAATCGGACTTATTATGTAGAAACAAACGTTGGTAAATTTGTGATTAAAGCACTCAGTCCTCATTGTTCCGGTAATGAATCAAAACGAAACAGTCTTGAAGCTTCTGAAAGCATCGCTAAAATTATAGAAGATAACGGTATTCCGGCTATTTCGGCGAAAGAAATTCAAGGAAGATTACTTAATGAACTTGAAGGTCAGTGGTATATGGTTTTTGATTTTTTCGATGGAAACATGTATCTTCATCAAGAGATTACCATTGAAAATTGCCGGCAAGTTGGAAAGACATTGGCACAGATGCATACGATTGATAGTTATAAACAATTAGATAGAAGATATCGTATCAGAAATTATAATTACGGGCCAAAAAAATCTGAGTCAAAGAATTGGAAAAAAATACATAAAAAATTAGAAAATCGTGAAAGAAAACCTACCTGGCTTCCGAATTTTAACGAACAGATGGATGACATAAATGCAATGCATCGGATCGGTGCCGAAGCATTTGAGAAATTCATTCAATGGGATAAAGTGATTGCCCATGGAGATATATTTAATCAAAATTTACTATGGAAAAATGATCAACCGTATATCATTGATTGGGAAAAAAGTGGAACGATTGATGCGACGTATGACGTATTACATTCTGCACTTCGAATGGCTACAGAAAAGCCAGATAAACTTGAGAGTTCAATTAACAAAGAAAAATTATATGCATTCTTTGAAGGCTATCTAACGATTAGAGAAATAAATATTAACCAGCTAGAGCGTGTTCTTCATATTATCTGGCATCGAAGGCTGCATTTTTTATACGTAGCTTTACATAAGTACATGAAACCTTATGATAAGGTTGAGAAAAAACGATCTTCAAAGAAGGTCGCAAACATTTTATCTTTAATTAAATGTTATAAAGCCTTTGAGTGTGAGCTTGATGATTTGAAAGCTTTTATTATTAACCAACAACCTAATCGGCATAAAATGCGAAATAAGATGCGTAGAAATATCAGATACATTCAGAATTATGTAAAATTCACGATTGAAAGTAAAAAAAGAGGGGAATCATTGTAATATTTAAGAGATTAATGGTTAGAGTGAGGGAAAGCAAGTGCTATTAAAATTAAAACAATTTATCATTAAACGTTTCTTGATGTTATTGGCTTTTCTCCCTGCCCATCCCAAGTTAATCCTATTCGAAAGCTTTCAGGGTAAGCAATACAGCTGTAATCCGAAAGCCATCTATGAGTACATGCTAGAACACCATCCAGAGCATAAAATGTACTGGGCTGTCGATCGGGATTACCTTGAAAACTTTACTGCTGATCATTTAAAGGTTGTTACTCGTTACTCGATTAAATGGCTGTTCCTACTAGGATTTTCCAAATATTGGATCATTAATAGCCGAATGCCAAAAACCATTCCAAAGTCTAGACGTACCATCTATGTTCAAACGTGGCATGGAACGCCCCTAAAAAAGCTAGTCTTTGACATGGAAGACGTTCACATGCCAGCCACAGATCCAGAAACATATAAAGCGAATTTCTATCAGGAATCTCGTCAGTGGGATTACCTAGTGTCGCCGAATGGATATTCAACGGAAATTTTTAAACGTGCATTTCGCTTTGACAACCCCATTATCGAAAGTGGTTATCCACGTAACGATGTTTTGCATCATAATCACACAACTGAGCAAATCAATGTACTTAAAACTAAGTTAGGTATCCCTTTAGACAAAAAAGTGATCCTTTATGCACCCACCTGGCGGGATAACCAGTTTGAGGGGGTTGGCAAGTACAAATTCGAGCTGCCTTTGAATCTAGATCAACTGCAGAAAAAGTATGGCTCCGATTATGTTATCTTACTTCGAATGCACTATTTTGTATCTGAGAATTTTGATTTAAGTTCTTATGAAGGCTTTGCTTATGATTTCTCACAGCGAGTTGACATTAACGACCTTTACTTGGTTTCGGATCTTTTGATTACGGATTACTCGTCGGTCTTTTTTGACTATGGTAATCTGAAGAAGCCGATTCTGTTTTACATGTACGACCTGGAAGAGTATCGCGACACCTTACGTGGGTTTTACTTTGACATTGAAAACGAGGCACCTGGTCCGATTGTTAAGGACATGGATGAACTTATCCTAGCTCTTGAAGAATTTGATGCCCATGGCAAATACGAGAGAAGCGAGGAAAATTATCGAAAATTTTATGATGCCTATTGCTATTTAGAAGATGGTTATTCCTCTAAACGGTTTGTGGAACGTCTAATCACTGGAGTTGATTAATGCCATGAAAAAGCAAATGCTAATTTATCTATCACTACTTGTCATAGTTACCCTGATCTCTTGCTCAGAACCAGATTATGCTAGCACGACTCCTGATTCAAGATCGACCGATGCAGATCCAATTGTTTGTCCAGAACTAGATGACTCTAATGCCGTTCAAGTAGACATGACTGCTGACTTCCTTCTTTTTTCTCATCGAGGAGTTGCACAGGCACCTGATCACACCTTTGAAGGGTATGACCTTGCCATTGAGCAGGGTTCCATCTACATTGAGCAAGATTTGTACTTAAGCTACGATGGACATCTGATTATTTCCCATGACGATGAAATAGCAGATGGCATGCGAATAACGGAAATGACATTGGAAGAAATTAGAGAGATTCCTAGAGAAAATGGCGAACACTATCTGACATTAGATGAACTTTTTGAGCGGTATGGAAACACGGTTAATTATGTGATTGAGAATAAGTTTACGGACGATGCCTTTACACTCGAACGACAAGTATTAGAGTTAATCCAAGCGCACTGTTTGGAAAACAATGTGATTCTTCAGTCGTTTCATGTAGATAGCTTACGCTTTTACTACGAACAGAACGTTGACCTGCCACTGGTACTTTTAGTGGGTGCAAGAGCAAACATTGATGCATTAACAGATGTAGAACGTTACTCTTTTGCCGATGCCATTGCGTTCCGATCAACGGTATTGAATGAAGAAAACGTATCTCGTTTGAATCAGATGGGAATAATAGTGCTTGCCTGGTTTATCGGTGAAACGGAAGAAGAAAGGCAAAGAATATTAGATTTAGGGATAGACGGGCTTTTCACAGGGTATACAGAGCGGACATTTGAGATGCTAGATGAGTTAAACGACTAACATTTGAACCGGGAGTTGATTAACATGAAACGGGTACTAAATGCCATTAAACTATTTTTATATCAACACCCGTGGTATTATTTTTATTACAAAAATTGTAACATTAAAACTAACGTTGTCCTTTTAGAGTCGACCCATGGGAAGACTTTTGGAGGGCATTTGTTCTATTTATTGAAAGAATTGGATAGGGGATATTCAGACTTAGAAGTTTACGTTGCAGTACAAAACGTTGAGAAGACAAAGGCTTTTTTAGCTAAGCATGACCTTGGTCATGTTTCTTTAGTGAAACATATGTCGAAATCCTATCTCAAACTTTTAGCCAGTGCAGGGTACTTACTGAACGATACAAGCTTCTATCGCTTTTTTATTAAGAAGCCAGGTCAAAAGTACATTAACTTTTGGCACGGTACACCGTTAAAAACCTTGGGGCAGGATATGGAGAACATCACCGATGCTGCCAATGTTCAACGTAACTTTTACATGACGGATCAAATCATTGTTGGCAACGACTTTTTGGCTAATACATTGGCTAAATCTCATGGTTTAAATGGCATTTATCAAGGTAAGATGGTGATTGGTCCATCGCCACGGAACTCGATTTTACTGGATGCTGGTAAGAGAAGCCAGATTCGTCAAGAACTACAAATTGATGTCAAAAAAGTGTTTTTTTACTTGCCAACTTGGCGAGGTAGTTTAAATGCGATTAGCAATGAAAATGAAAAGCTAATGGCTGATTTTGACTATTTATCAAAACACCTGTTCGAGGATGCTTTGCTGTACGTTAAACTTCATCCTTTTTCACAGAGCATTGATCTATCCAGGTTCCATAACATTTTTGTCATGCCAAAAGAGTACGAACTATATGAATTTCTAACAGCAATGGATGTTTTAATTACTGATTATTCTTCCATTATGTACGACTTCACCTTAACCAATCGGAAAACTATTTTGTATGCTTACGATAAAGAAAACTATGTTTTCACACGAGGAATTTACGACAACATGGACCGTTATCCTTTTGCTCAGGTAGCAACGGTTCAGGAGTTAGTAAGGGAAATACAAATGCCAATACCAACTGATTCCATCGATTATTCGGCTATGGTTGGTGAATTTTGTAGTTTTGACCGCCTCAATGGAGCTAAAATTATTTGTGATTACGTCTTTAAGGATCAGCCCCACGAAAGCATCGCTGAATCGCGTTTGTTTAATGGGAAAGAAACAGCCTTTATTTTAGGTGGTGGATTTTGGGACAATGGGGTGACAACAGCACTATTAAATACCTTTGATAACATTGACTTAAAAGCACGCAATTACGTGGTACTCCTTGGTCAGAAACAGCTTGATAAAAAATACGAATTCAGAATTAGAGCATTAGCAGATGACATCACTTTTTATGCCTTTCCTGAGGGGTTAACCGCTGGAATCTTAGGTCGCTTCTTATACTTGGCTTATATGAAATTTGAATGGTTTGACGGGAACTGGATTCGGAAGCGGATTGCACAAGTGGTTCAAGATAACTTCAAGCGCATTGCTGGTGATTTAAAAGTCGATCATCTGATTCATTTTACTGGCTTTGGGAATCGTTACTCAGAATTAATTAAGCATCTTCCTGAGGATGTTAATACAGTAATGTACGTACATACAGATATGAGAGCAGAGTATGAGGCGAAGAAGAACTTTAGTAAGAAGGTTGTTTTTTCGGCTTATGAACAAGTAAATAAAGTAGCAGTTGTCCATGAGAACTTGAAAGCTGGCCTTGTCAATGCGCTGCCGACGATTAGCAATAAGTTGTACGTGATGAACAATTTTTTAGGAGAAGAGCGTGTTAGGGATCTTGCAACTGCTGACTTAGTAGGAACCTTGACCGAGATTGAGATGGAGCATGGGAGCAAAGAAGGCTTGCTTTCAGATATAGCTGATCAGAATATTTCTACGTTTATTAACATTGGTCGCTTTGATTATCAGAAAGGTCATGATCGACTAATTGAAGCATTTGAAAGGGTTTATCGTGAAGATAAGCAGGGTAGGCTAGTAATTGTTGCGCCTCATGGACCGTTAAGAGATCAAACACTGGCTTTGGCTAGAAACAGTTCAGCAAGTTCAGCGATTTATATCCTTGGCCGGATGAGTAACCCTTATGCTTTGCTTGCAAACTGCGATTGCTTCGTGTTATCATCTTATTATGAAGGGCTAGGATTGGTTGTCTACGAAGCTTTAGCAGTAGGAACCTCTGTGGTGACGGTTAATTTAAAAGAAACGACGGCCTATCTGCAAAACGCTGAAGCCATTGTCGTAGAGGGATCAGAATCAGGGATTGCTGACGGAATGAGGAAATACTTAAGTGGCTTTTCGGCTAATCTTTTTGATTTTGATGTTCCAAAAGAGCAGTCGAAAGTGGAATTTGAACGGTTATTTGAGGTGTGAAAATTAAGATGAAAACAGGAAAAGTTTTGTTCTGTGCCAGTGCTGGGGGACACTATACCGAACTGATGCAATTAAAGCCTCTCATTGAAAAATACCAAGGCGTTGTAATAACGGAGAAAACCAAGGTATCTTTTGAGACAGACATACCAACTAAATACGTGCCTTATAGTTCAAGAAACGAAGGCTTTGTTTACCTTTTCAAATTTTTGTACGTTTGCTTACTCTCTCTGATCTATTTTTGCCGGTATCGCCCGAAAGTAGTTGTTTCAACGGGGGTCCATTCTACTGTACCGCTATGCATACTTGCTTGGTTATTTAGACGTCAAGTGATCTACATTGAAACGGTGGCGATGGTTAATAAGCCAACCATAACTGGAAAAATCATGTACAAACTTGCCTCTGAATTTTACGTCCAATGGGAGGAGTTACTAAAGATTTATCCAACGGCCATTCATGGAGGTGTTTTGTTTTGATTCTCGTTTTATGTGGCACACAAAAACAAGACTTTTCTCGTATGATTAAAGAAGTTGAGAAATTGGCTGATGAACATGATATCGTGGTTCAAGCAGGACATACAGAATACGTAAGCGATAAGATGGAAGTTTTTGGTTTTGTTGCACCAGAAAAGCTAACTACTCTTTACGATAAGGCGCAATATGTTGTTAGCCATGGTGGTGCCGGATCGATGTTTCAAGGGATTCAAGCTGGGAAAAAGATGCTGGTGTTTCCACGCCTACAAAAATATGGGGAGCATGTGGATGATCATCAGCTACAACTGGCTGGTAAATTGAACGATCTCGGGTACTTGCTTACTTTTAAAGATAACGATGACATTGTAGATGTTTTTGGTCGATTAAAGGCGTTCACACCTAAGCCATATGATTTAAAAGGGAACTTCCTTACCTTGATTGATGACAAGTTAGAAAAAAGCCTTGGCAGTTAGTTTTGCCAGGGCTTTAATATTTCGTCTGCTAATCTATTGCTGGCATTTCCGTCACAATACTTTGTCCATTTCTGAGCGTAAGCTTCTATTCTTTCAATGTCAAGTGGTTGGTTTAAAATCGCATCAACGATTTCATCTGTGTTTTTTGCAACTGGTCCTGGGACTGACTGTTTGTAGTCTTCCCAGAATCCGTTGCTTTTTTTGTATTCTTCTAAGTCGTAGGCAAAGAAAATCATTTGACGTTTTAAGAGAGAAAACTCCATTGGGATTGAGGAGTAGTCGGTAATTAGGACATCAGTGATTAAGAGTAGTTCGTTCACATCAGAGTGGTTTGTATAATCAAAAATAAAATCTTCGTGTTCAGGGAGGATGTGTAGTTTAGAATTGTCTAATGGGTGACGTTTGACTAACACAACGTACTCCTTTTTAAGGGCATCGTACAATTGTGTTACATCGAGTTTGATCTGCTGCACGCTACTGGTTCTCCGAAAGGTCGGAGCGTATAAGATGACTTTTTTATCTTTGAGTAGAGGTTGTTTCTGATAGAGAGCTTTTTGGATCTCGGAGCACTTACTTTCATCAAAGAAGAGGTCAGTTCGCGGGATTCCTGTTCGCAAGAAGATGTCCTCACTTACCACAAAAGCTTGTTTGAAAATATCTCCCATAAAGTCAGAACCAATAACAATCCGATCAAACCTCTTGTAAACACGGTGAAACCTTTGATTCGCTACGTCAGATCGATTAGCATTTGCTGGATCTTCCGCACCGAATTTTTTGATGGCACCAACTGCGTGCCACATTTGGATGCACTTGACGGTCTCTTTAAACTTGGTAACCGCTAAAAAGCCGTAATAATTATCGACCACCACTCGTTTTGAAGTAGCTAAATGGTAAATACCGACAATGGTATGAAGGATGTGTTTACTTTCGATCAAATAAGTTAGCTCATTGACCCCTTTAAAGGCATCAAAGCTACGCTTATTACTAAGCACGACGAGTTGGATACCACTTTGCTTTTTCTGCAACGTTTCATAAAGGGAGTGGGCATTTTCTGGAAACGAAACGACCAAGGTAATTTTCTTTTTTAAGGGAAACAGCTTAAAAAAGCCAAACAACCCTTTGAACAATGTTAGATAAATGGAAATTGCAAACTCTCTCATGCTTAAAACTCCTACTTTTAGTTCTTCATATTTTATCAGAAGATGGGAGGATTGTAAATTTTAGCAAGCAAAAAGCCTAGATATTTATCTAGACTTTAATCGTTAAATGTTTAGCGTGGTAAAGGTAGTCGATTTAGATTATCGCGGTACGTCCAGCCATCGACGGTTCTACCATTAACGGTTGCTCGGACACGGTACCAACTTCCTGCTCGTGCTCTAATGGAAACACGGCTATTAGCAGGTATAGTTCCAAGATTAGAGTGGCCAGTACCAGGTCCGCTTCGTAAGTTCCCATTGCGAGCAAAGCGTCTGTCATGATTTTGATTGGCCACTTGATTGCTTCGAACCCATCCGTTTAACGTTCCACCATTGTGCCTGATAGTAACTTGTGTCCACCCATCAGAAGAAGAGGTTCGTTGACGAATCATTAGATGAGCACCTCGTGGTAGTGTGTGACGAACAGATGACTCTGAGCGTGGTCTTGAATGAACACGAACGTTGTTAGCAGTTGTCTGTCCAGGACGAGCGCCACCTGAAGTGGAGATGTCTCGATTTCGAATCCAGCCAGTGTGACCGTTAACGGTCACTCGTGACCAGCTTCCGGTTCGCCTTTCAATGGTTAGTCGCTGTCCAGTAGGTACACGAGTTAGACTTCTTCGGTCGGTGCTACGTCCTTCGCGAACGTGTGCATTGTTAGTTGTAACAACAGCAGTTGGGCGAGTTCTAGCAACTGCTGATTGTCTAATCCATCCTGTCTCACCACTTACAACGACGCGATAGAAATTCCCACTTCTTCCGGTGATTCTAACATTGGTATTGGCCGATATTTCGCCGATATTTCGATAACTAGAACTTGGCCCAGCTCTAAAGGTTGCCGATTGGCGAGTAACACCAGTCCGGCGCATGGTCGTTATTTGGTGATTACTAACTTGACCACCAGAAGAACCTCCTGAACCGCCGCCACTCGGTGAACGAGCACCGGCCAACCAGACGTTTGAGTTAGGGATGAAGCCGACGGCGTTGGCACGGTTAAAGCGAGCCGTCCGATTCGTAGCACCATTTACAATGGCAGGATCCGTTACAATTTGTAGGCGATTATTACTTGCAGTTGCGGTTACTAAAAATGGGAAGTAACGAGCACCACGTGGATTGGCCGTATACAAGGTTGCTCCTGCTGCATTGGTCACCGCCACAGATGAGGTGTTTCGTCTAATGGCAATTTGTTCGCGGTTAAGGTCTCTGCTTCCCGAAGGACGACTGCGGTCAATTCTAAAGGCCCAACCAGCAATTTTTTGTCCCCAATAAGGATCCGTGGCATAGCGGACGTTCATTCCACTTCCTTGATGCCCGGTATGTGGCCCTTCGTAACGCCAGTCACCTGGCCATAAGTAACCTCGAGATAACCAACCGTTTGCTAAATCGTTAACGGAATCAGCTGGCGTCGCAAATTGCCAGGCATTGGTACCTGGTGCGGCATCAATGGCCCCTTGTCCGAATAAGTTGTTGTTGTTTCGAGCAATGGCACTGGTTCCTCCAGCACTTTCGTGCATGGCTTTTGCATACATGAGTAGCGCGTTGGTTCCATAGCGGTTTTGCGCATTAATAAAGGCATTCCCTTGGTTTAACATCACACTATTTGACGTGTTAATTCCATGGTTGCTTTGATTTGATAGGAAAGCGTTTAGTTGAGCAGCTGTTACCGTTGAAGGGGCTCTAAAAGACAGGTATTGGAAGTAGTTGAAGTGTGGATTGTTCCCATTCACTGCTCCACTACCGTTGGCGCGAATGTTACGAGGGTTTCGATAAAAGAAAATACCATCAAAACTATAGTAGCGCGTATTCTGGCTCATCCAACTTGGTGCCGGCCCCGTTAAGAAACGGACGAAACCACCTGTGCTTCCAGCGTTGTTCGTTAAATATCTAAATAGTTCACCGTTACGATTCACGTAATGAGAAACCGATCTAACACTGCCAGAACCGGCAGATGGATAGTTATTAAAGGGCACAAACACGGCATTTCGTGTCACCTCAAAGGTGCGGTTAACCCCGTCAATTGGTACGGTGATCATACAGGCTTGATTATCCTGTGGACCACAGCTATTACGAGGTCCCACTCGGTTGACGTAGCCCTCAAATCCAGCAATCATTATCCGGAACCGATTCCCATTAGAAGATTGCCCTAAATAAATGGCGTCGCGGCCATATCTTCCGTTAACTGCTGTCGCTAAAGAATTGGTCGTTTGATTAATAAACAACGGGTGATACATGGTACGTGCATTAAAGGCTGCCGCTCTTGCTTGAGACATAGATACGCCAGACGGCAAAGAAGATTGAACCGGCTCAAGCACAAACTGAACCACACCAGAGCCAACCGCTGGTACATTACGTGGTTCAATTGGGAGATACATTTCCGTTTCTTCGACTTCTAGGAGCATGTCATCGGAAAACCTCATTTCAGGGACAAAACCAGAGATAGCAGGTATTGCTATGTCCTCTGACGCATCAAACGATTCGATTGTACTCGGATCAATTGACTCTGATTGCTCAGCTTCTGTTTCTAATACGTGGTCTGACTCATTATCAAACAGCTCGGTTGGATAGGGTTCTGTTTCGTAAGATTGTGCTGTCACTGGAATCGTCATCATTAAATGAGACAATAACAAGACACTAGCTAAAAATAGCTTCAAAAATTTCACTCTTTTATTCATTTGGTGCTGCCTCCTATACACCCCCAACTTAAAGTTACTATGACGAGAATTATAGCATAATTTCGTCGCTTTTTGAATAGCTTCGGAAGGTTTATAAAAATCAATTTTTAATCAATTTTTTTAAACCTTAACAAAATGTACGATAAATTTAAGTGTCAGGAATGCAAAGACATTTAAATTTATCTGCTTTTATGGTAGAATAAAATAAAGAGAGTAGTTCAACCGTTGCTACTTAGATTTAATAGAGGTGATTGATATGGCAACTAAATACTATAAAGTAAAACAATCAGACGAAGGCAACATTGCCATTAATGCTCAAAGCTTTAAAATCATGGCACGTGGTGCTCTTGCTGAGGTTAAAGGGATTTCTAAGACGTTTGAAACCATTGCGCCAAGCATTACAGCAGCATTTAATAGTAAGAAACATCGAAATGGTGTGGAAGTTGAGATTGAGGAAGATGGCGTTGTGATCGATGTCTATATGAGTGTTCAAGCTGGATATAAAATTGTTGAAGTGGCTGAGAACGTTCAACGAGCAGTTCATGAAGTGATCGAAAACATGACTTCGATGAAAGCAAAAGCTGTTTATGCTCATATTGTTGCGATCGACTTTGAGTAAACAGAAAATGAGTAAGCTTCTTATTTTCAAGAAGGATTACTATTTACTTTGAAAAGCAAAACAGGTATAATAGATGCACTTCAAGCACAGCTTGATAGGTGAAACAAGGAGGATTTTTCATGATTTTTGAAAAGATAAAAGAAATAATTCAAGACGAATTAGGGTTTGAAGCAGAAGGTTTGACACCAGAGTCAACGTTGGAAGATATGGGAGTAGATTCATTAGATGCTGTTGAATTAATCATGGCACTTGAAGAAGCATATAACATTGAAATTCCAGAAGCAGAAGCGGTTAATATGAAAAGTTTAGGGAACATGGTTTCTTTCATTGAAGCTAATCAGTAAAATGTGATATTGAGGTCGTAGAATGGAAAAGAGAGAAGGAACACTTAACGATTTATTCCTTGATATATTTAATCAAGTACTTACCTTAGAGCAGAAAATGTTTGAACAAGATGCCACATATCAAGACATCAGTATGACTGAGACCCATGTGCTTGAAGCCATTCGTAAATGTGACCCACCTACGATGGGAAGCATTGCGGCAAAATTACGTGTTACACCTGGTACCCTAACATCCTCTGTTAATAAGTTATTTGAAAAAGAATACGTTGATCGACATCGCAATGAAAAAGATCGACGCATTGTTACTTTAAGTTTAACTGAAAAAGGCGAGGCTGTTTTTCAACTCCATGAATCTTTTCACCGTGAATTAATTGAAGCAGCGACCCAAGATTTAGAAAATCGGGATGAGCTAGAGAAGGCTCTGCGAAGCGTTCATGGTTTCTTTGAAAAGTTGAATAAAAAATATTAATACAATGGCTCAGTGCATACGCAAGTTGTATGCACTGTTTTCAGTTTTAAAAGGTGAGAGAGGGGCTTGACCATGGCACATCAGCATCAAGTTGGAAAAGTGAAAAGATGGAGAAAATTGTTTTTTCTACTCGTTTTAAATGTCTTACTTTGGGGAACAGGGATTTATTTATGGCAACAAAGAAACAATGGTCCGCCGACAGCTTTACATCGTTTTACAGCAAGTTCTGAATCAACGGAATTTGTTAGAGATGGGGCTTTGAGACAACACAACACTAACTTTCCCATCGAGAGTGAACATGTGATACTTGTCAACGTTACAACAGGTGAGGTGCTATTTGAACACGATGCCGATACACGAGCCTATCCTGCTTCGTTGACCAAAATGATGACGGTACTCGTTGCCATTGAGATGACAGCAGGGGAAGAAATGACCATCCGAGCTGATTTCGATGGTCTCCATCTCGCTGGGGCAGCGATGGCTGGATTTGAATACGGTGAGATTCGCTCAATTAGTGAGGTTCTGCATGGAGCAATGCTATCTTCTGGTGCCGATGCAACTGAGACAATTGCTTATCATGTGAGTGGCTCTTACGATGGATTTGTTGCGTTAATGAACGAAAGAGCCATACAAATTGGAATGACAAGCACTAATTTCACCAATGCTTCTGGTTTACATGACTCCAATCAGTATACAACGGCTTATGATATGGCACTTTTTCTGAGCTATGCTTTAGAGAACCCAGTTTTTCGTCAGATTTTCACAACGAGGAATTACCCAATTTTAACGGCAACAGGTGAGGAACGTGTGTTAAGTTCGACGATGTTTTTTGCGTTGGAAACCTCTGAATTTCCTGGTGGTGAGATCTTAGGAGGGAAAGATGGATTTACGCCACAAGCAGGTCTGTGTTTAGCTAGTTTAGCCACCGATGGTGAACATGAATTTGTTTTAATCACACTAGGTGGTAGATCTCAGGCGGCAAACGTCATAGATGCACTTGTCATCTATCACTATTTTCTTGATTGATTGGCTGATTACATCCAACAGGTGTATATACGATCAAAGTTTCGAAATTATTTGGAATTCTTCACAAAAAGCCTTTTCGTTTTGTGTCGATTATGATATAATTTTAAATCAGATTAACGTTAGGAGCGTGGTTCCTTGTGAGTTTTAAAGATAAGTTTAAATCACTAATCGGAATTGATGATGAAGAGTTTTTTGAAGAGGAGTTCCACATGCCAGTTATGGAAGCACCGAAGCCGGTTGCTCCAGCGCCTGTTGCACGTCCGGAACAACAACCAGTAAAACCATTAAGGGCGGTGGAAACACCGAAACAAATTAATAAGGATCAGGTGGCTACTATGAATGAAAATTTAATGAGCAAAGTAATTATTCGTGAACCAAAAGATTATTCGGATGCGCAAAACATTGCCGACTGCTTAAAAGAAAATTTGCCGGTTTTCATTAACTTACAGCGTCTTGATAAGGGACAAGGGCGTCGGGTGATTGACTTTTTAAGTGGAACGATTTATGCCGTTGATGGCGAGATCAAACGTGTTGGAAATGATCTGTTTTTATGTACACCAAACAACGTTGAAACCGATGGTACTGTTACAGAGTCACAAGATGAATTAAGCTTGGGTGAACTGTACAACTAAAGTTGTTAGACATGTTAAGGCTATCTCGTTTCGGGATAGTCTTTTGTCAATTTTTAATGAAAGGTTAGATTTGAAATGGACTTGATTTTAGAGTGGTTAACCCTCGGATTATGGATGTACCAATGGATGATTGTGGCCTATGTCTTAATCAGTTGGTTTCCAGAATACCGGAACAGTAATTTTTATCGAACGTTATCAAACCTAGTGGAGCCTTATATCTCTATTTTTAGAAGATTTATTCCACCACTTGGCATGTTTGATATTTCAACAATTATTGCTTTAATCGTATTACAAATCTCCATAAGGGGGCTGTCAGGATAATGATGAATGAAGAGTTACGTATATTTGCTAGACGAGTTGAAGATGTTTTAAATTATGTGCAGGACTCAGGTGTTGCGAAACGGATTGACTTTGTAAGCATCGCTGAGCATGAAGTTCTCGCGCGTGTCGTTGCCAAAAAGATTGAGGCGAACGTTGTTTTTTCTGGTGGTTTTGAACCATCTGAGCGGGTGCGTCCGACGTTTCTTCCAACGAGTATGGACGAGGAAGAAGCAGATGAGAGTGTCGTCGTATTTAAAATCG
>JGI24703J35330_11748739_pt1 | contig 30043 bp, 23 predicted proteins | sample TergutNt197P1_FD_35330 | JGI IMG/M metagenome (IMG submission 35330)
GGAGGCTTACGTCAAGCAAAAACTAAAAATTTCTCAAAAATAATTTTGGACTACATACACGCTTGAACCGCACTTGTGAATATAGTGCGGTTTTCTTATTATAAAGCCGCAAAACCCGATACTTTCCAAGTGATTTCAATATGGTAGTTCGGGAACACATGGATTTTCTCAATAAGCATATCCACGATTTCCTGTTCCGTGGTGGTGTCGCTTAAAACTGTCTTTGCGAATGTCGCTGTACGTTGGCGGGTTTGGCTGTCATGCGTTGATTGCCTGTATGCCGCCAGTTGACTGTTTAACCGTTCAATTTGTGCTGTGCAGTCGGCTTTTAACGATTGGTGTGTAGAGCGGTCAATTTCCCCTGTGATAAACTGCTCGTAATAACTTTGTCGTTGTTCGACAAGGGTTTTTATCCGTTTTTCGCACTCGGCTATCTGCTGTACGTTACCGCTGGTCTTGCGGAGGTCGGTAAAGTCCGTGGTGTTCAAAATAACCTCGGCTTGCTCGCGGACAATATCCAGTACCGCCGCATCCAGTTCTTCCGCTTCTACTTTTGATTTATGACATGGTGCAGTTGGGTCAGCCGCGGCTTGATAACAACGGAATACTGGATTTGAAAGCGGGTCATACGTCATTGCATTGTCACAGCACCCGCACCGAACCTTGCTACGGAGTAAGTAATTCCGTGGCTTTTTGTTTTTACGGCGGTGTTTCGTGCCTTCTGCAATAACTGCTTGCACTTCGTCAAACAATTCTTTACTGATGATTGCAGGGTTTTTATCGGGTATGATTATCCACTCGTCTTTTGATGGGCGATAACTCTTGCCTGTGTCTGCATCGGTGAGAATACGCCCCGATACATAAGCCCCTGTGTACTGGATATTATTCACAATGTTGCGTACATTTTGGGCTTTCCAGTTACAAGTCGGCTTGATTGCCTTTCCATTAGCAAGTTGCATATGCTCTCGTGGCATAGGATGCCCCGCCGTCTTTAACCGCTCGGCAATTTCGGGAGCGGAAAGCCCTTGTAATGCAAGGTCAAAGAGGAATCGGATTACTTCTGCCACTTGGGTATCAATTTCCCAAACCCCGCCTTCCAGCTTGGTATAGCCATAAATAGCGGTTGCGGCGATAAAATCACCGTTTAACATACGCCGCCGTTTGGGGTATTTCGTTTGGCTTTTTTTGCGGGGGTTTTCGCCAATGAGAGGTAAAACTTCGTCTTTCCAAGTTTCGTTTACAATCTTTGGGGTAGTTCTACCCAGCAAGAGATTATCCAAAAGGACTTGAACCTCGGCGAAAACCTCTTTGCTAATAATCGGCGTGTGGCTATCGGGTATCACAATCCATTCGCTTTTGTCGGTTAGGCGTTTACTACTTGAACCAACCGCTTTTGACTGTTGCTTGCCCGATACATAAGAGCCAATGTACTGCTCATTTCGTAGAATGTCCTTGACTTTCCTTGTTTCCCAATGGCAAGTTGGAGCAATATCCTTGCCACGTTTTAATTCTGTATGCTCTCTCGGCGTGGGGTAGCCAGCCTCGAACAATTTATCTTTGATAATCGTTGGGGGTAGTCCCTGTAATGCCATATCAAAGATTAAACGCACAACATCAGCCGTGCCTTGTTCTGGCTCCCATTTACCAGCCTCGCTTTTGCGATAGCCGTAAATGGTGGTTGCTACGATGTACTCGCCACGAGCCATTTTGATACGCTTGGCAGATTTCACTTTTTTGGAGAGGTCTTGACTGTAATATTCGTGCATTAGGAATTTGAACGCTACATCTATGCCGCCTGTGTCGTTTATATAGTCGTTACTGTCAAAGCGGTCACTTACAGAAATAAAGCGTACACGATAGAGTGGAAAAACTTGTTCTATATAGTAGCCGCTTTCTAAGGCGTTTCTTGAAAACCTCGAAAAATCTTTGACTACGATACAGTTCACCCTACCGCTCCGCACTAAGTCCAACATTTCTTGGAGTGCAGGGCGTTCCATGTTTGTGCCTGTGTAGCCATTGTCTACAAACTCAATCACCGTAGCGTTGGGTATTTCTAACTCGTCAATGTGTGCATCCAAGAGCATATGTTGATGGGGTATGCTCAAACTTTCAGTAATACCATCGTCCAATGAAAGGCGAATGTATTTAGCGATTACGAAGTTTGTGGTCAATACCGTTGTTGTCAATTTCGGATTAGGTTGCTTGTTTAATGTCGCTATGCTCAACACATTCACCCCCTTGTGATTTTTCGGTATTAGTCGTTACCAAGCCATTTGCAAACTTAAACTGCACTTCGATATGTCTATCCTCAAAAACAAGGATTTTTTCAACCAACTTGTCTAAACTTTCAGCGGTCAAGTCAGCTAATTGTCGAACACCACCAAGTTGCAGGGCGGCTTTTGCAGTTGCCGTTTCCTTTGCTATATGCTTAACCAACTTATCCCGCAATGCAGTTTCTTTTGCGGTTAAGTCGGATATTTTAGCCTCGTAGTCAACTTTCATTTCCCTGTACTCGTCTTGCGTGATGTCTTGTGTCATAAGACTTTCGTACAGGCTTTTGAGAAAGTGACTGTTTTTGCCTATGTCGGCTTGTATTTGCCGTAATTCAGCTTTGTAGGCGGTTTGCTCAGTTGACTGTGGTTGAATTTCCATACTAACACCCACACCCAAAACCTCGGCTTGCGTGGCAAGCAGTTCCAGTAGAGCTTCTTTCAAGTCATTTTCGCCAATACTCACAGGAACACAATCATCTTTTGAGTAGGCTTGGCGGGTATTGCAAGCCAGTTGATAATTAACTGCCTGTTTCCCACCGTTACGCCTTTTAAGTGACATACCACAATGACCACAAAACACTTTTCGTAAAAAGATGTTTTCAGAATATGGGGTACGCTTGCTCTTTGGAGAGTCCGTCCAAAGTGTCTGCACCTTGTCAAACAATTCTCGGCTTACAATGCCCTCATGGGTATCTTCTACGATAACCCAATCAGACTTAGGTATGGATTTTTGAACGTAACTACGAGTATGATATTTGCCTTGCACCATATCTCCGCAATAAACCCTATTTTTAAGGATTGTGTAAATACCGCCTTTATTCCAATGAATGTGCCTACCGTCTATGTCTTTGTCAGATGTAAGCCCGATTGAGTGGTAGTAACGCTTGGGAGGCAGTATTTTATTGCCGTTAAGCCAGTCAAGAATTGCCGTCACACCCTTACCCCCTGCCGCCATTTCAAACATTGTGCGAACAATCGGGGAGGCATATGGGTCAAGTACAAGCTGGTGCTTATCGTCCTTGCTTTTCATAAATCCATAAGGGGCAAGCCGTCCAACGAATTTACCTTTTCGGATATTCATTTGTTTGGTCTGCCTAATTTTACGCCCGATTTCTAATGCGTAATGCTCATTTACCATGTTTTTCAGATTTACCATAACACCGCCGCTATTGGGGTCAGCGGAGTCATAATCGTCTGTAATGGCGATATAGCGTATGCCCTTTGTCGGAAAGAATTTTTCGATATAGTACCCTGTATCAATAGCGTTTCTGCCCAGCCGCGAGAGGTCTTTTGAGATACAGCCGTTGATTTTGCCGCTTTCCATATCCTCTACCATGCGGGTAAATGCAGGGCGTTGAAATGATTGACCGCTCAATCCGTTGTCAATATACATTTCTACAAGTTCAAGGTCGGGGTGTTCGTCAATATAAGCCTTGATAATGGCTTGCTGGGTTTCGATTGAATCCCCTTTAACTTTTTTGTCCTCTGCCGACAAACGAACGTAACCGCCAATCCGAAAAATTGTTGTTGTGGATATAGGGGTAGTAGTATCGGTGTTTTTTCTACTCTTGCGAGCCATTACACAACACCCCCAGCCCCGATTTCAGCCAATGAACCTTCGACAAGTGCAAGAGCATTTTCATACTCGGCAACATAATTAAAGGTTATATCCAATTCTGTTTTACTGTGAACATGGATACTGTGAATAAGGCAAATGGCCGCACGGCGGTCAATCGTTTCGATATTTTCAAATGCCTTGAAATGCTCCATCCATGCCATGCGTTCATGTTTGAGAGAAAGCGTATCTTCAATTTCTGCCCGCAGTTTTACATTGGCAGCGGTCAAAATGTCGGCATCTTCGGTATATTTGGCTTTGAGTGATTTATATTCATCTTTGCTCAAATCGCCGTTTATCATGGTTTCGTAAAGCCCAGCCTTAAACTCACGGATTTTAGAGAGGCGTACATCGTTCTCTCTTAATTGTGCTGTGAGGTTGTTTGCCATTTCTTTTGCCAAACGGTCAGCATCCAACGAGGCAAGCAACCGTTCTAATTCGGCGATATTGGAAATATGAGCTTTTACGCTATCTAAGGCACAGTCAAGCAACTCCTGTTCCCTAACCATTGCCGAACCCGCACAACCGTTTTTCTTCCCTGTGGGGCAGAAATAGTAAAAATATTTAATGCCTTTGTAGGGTACGGTTTTGCGGGTCATTCGAGTGCCACAACACCCGCAAATGAGTATGCCCGAAAAGGTGTATACCTTGTTATTCTTAGGAGAGGTGCGGGTATCAAGCCGCATAATCTTCTGCACTAAGTCAAAACGGCTTTTACTGATAATTGGCTCGTGGGCGTTTTCTACCCTATGCCATTCATCTTGGGGCTTGGCTTGTCGCTCTTTCAACTTGTAATTTGGTGTACTAACCTTGCCTTGAACCAACGTACCAGTGTAAGTTTCGTCATTCAAGACACGGAAAATCGCCGTAGCAGACCACTTCGCACCCTCGCTATCGGCAAAACCATTTTTGGCATGGGGCAAGCCTTTGTGCTTTTTGTACTCCAACGGCGATAAAATCCCACGCTCGTTGAGCATATCTGCTATGCGGTCAGCACTATGACCGTCCAATTTCAACTGGAATATTTCCCGTACAACGCTGGCGGGGTACTCATCAACAACAAGCTGGTTGCGATTATCTTCATCACGAATATATCCGTAAACAGGGCAAGCCCCAACAAAATCACCGCTTTTACGCTTGATTGTAAGGGCAGAACGCACTTTTATGGATATATCACGGCAATAAGCATCGTTTATGATTGATTTTAGAGAAACAGAGAGGTCATCGCCACTATCGTTTAGCGTGTCAATGTTATCGTTAATCGCCAAAAACCTAACCCCATAAGCAGGGAAGATGCGGCGTAAATAACGCCCTGTTTCGATATACTCCCTCCCAAAACGCGAGAGGTCTTTCGTAATCACGCAGTTGACATTTCCCTGCTCAATTTCTTCCATCATTTCTTTGAACGCAGGGCGGTCAAAAAGAATACCCGACCAACCATCGTCTACTTTTTCGCCTACAATCTCAATTTCGGGATGTTTCTTCAAAAAATCATTGATAAGTTTTCTTTGGTTTGTTACGCTGTCGCTTTCTCTGTTATCGCCGCCTTTATCGTCAGCATCAGATAAGCGAATGTAAATCATGCCTTTATACTTTATTTCCTGCATAAATACAGCCTCCTTAATTTTCGTAAACCTTTCCCGAAAATCAAGGATTGAGGATTTGCACAATCTTTTTCCACAAAGATATATTTTATTGTGGCGCGCACCCTATGGGAAAGTCAATCTTGTCACAGTTCAACTAATCACCTGCATTAAACAGTCCTCCAAAGTTAAACCCGAATCAGCGTACTTGGCAGTAACGGTAAATTTACCACATTTGAATTTATAAGGATTGCGGATTTGTCTAATAAATTCTGCTATTCTCGCCTCTCTTGGCAAGGTTTTGTCCACGGAAACCGTGCGAATATCTACTAATGAATTATTGCAGGGTGCAGTAATCGCCATATAATCAACTCCTTTTCGCTTATTCACAATTTATGTTTGTGCGGATTGTCTACATTCCCAAAACAAAAAACCTTTTCCCAACTTGGGAAAAGGCCGCTTGCGTGAAGCTGTGTTGAAATTTCAAGTATATGCAGGGCTAAAAATTGCCCTGCACATCGTTTGAAACTTCACTCAAAATCCAAAGGGAGCAATCAAGGCGAACCAAAAACCCCAAAATTCAACCCCTGCCTAACTTTGCAGAAGTCACAATCTTCCTTCGATTCTTGCCAGCCTTTTTTGACAAGCACATAACCGCTATCCCGAAAATCACTTTCACAGCGGGAACAAAGGGTAAGCACCATCATTTCACCTTTTGCGGGACGTTGGCTTTCTATGCCTACACATACCAATAGGGCAGTATCAATCTCGGCTTGAACATTGCCGCCGATACGCCCTATGTATCCAGTCATACGAGAGCGGTCAATCGTCCGAATCTGCTCAACCAACGCCAACGAATCATGTTCAAGACCACACGCTTGCGGAATAACAACATGAGTTGGCAGGGCTTTTTTGTTGAGGTTGCGGGTAATAGGCACAATTACTATTGTAGGACTGTGTGCGTTTCCCGCATTATTCTGAACCACGAGTACAGGGCGAAAATCCCCTTGTTCAGAACCGATTGTTGGATTGAGGTTGGCGTAGAACATATCTCCACGCTTGATTTGCTTTTTGTGCATTTTCATTCTCCGTTCATAGATTGGTTGTTTGTGAGTTGAAATCACAGTAACAGGCTGGGTAACAAAGAACGCTACCCAGCCCGATGGCTCTAATTTCAACAAATGCACGAAAAACGTACATTTGGAATAAGGTCATGTTTTGGTCTGCCGTATTTGCCACGCACCCCCGGCAGAGGGAATATCTCAAACCACTTTTTTGAAAAGTGTCATAATACCAACCATCCGTGTTGCCACGGTTAGGCTCGTACTCTCCGCATACTGATGCCGAGTTGCCCCCATTGCCTGCGACGCTTTTAACGCTCGGACTGTGGCTGGGCAAAAGTTTCATTAGATGTATTTGAGTATTGTGTATGACCACCTTTTGAGGGCGGTATTTGTCAATGTGCAAGTTGGAGGATATAAGTCCTCTCATATAGCGTGAAATAAGGCGCGGTTTGTAGGGGTGTTTTTTAGCCCTGCTTGGATAAAAATTTTTTAATTTTCTTTTCAGCCGCTAAAATGCTTTCTTCCACCGATGTAAAATGTGCCTTTTCCAACTCAGCAATCTCCCGATAGGTCTTTCCTTGAACGTGATACAGCAGATACCGCCGCCTTTGAATTGCGGTCAGCTTGGTAAGTGCAAGGGCGGCCAAAGATTGTTGCTTGGCATATTGCTCATCTTCCTCCCCTTGCTCCATAACCTCATCTTCCGCAGACTGAACAGCGAAAATGACGGTTTCATCCTCATCCAGCGTGTCAAAAGAAGTGTTCTTCCACGTTTGGCGATAACCACTCCTATCCGTTTCGTAGTAATCCTCATCGGACAGGGTTTTGAGTGCATCAAAATCGGTGGCGGTTTTGGTGGGGTTTTCTCGTAGATAGTCTTTTAAGGTGACTACTACTTTTTGATTGGCGAAACGATAAACAATGCCCTCGGCATTTTTGTTGATAGCGTAGTCGCTCTGTGTGTAATTTTTCATGGCTTATACCTCCAAAAAAGTCCGCTAAAACAGCGGGGTATAAGCCAACGATAGAATTTTTGGGACAAGTTTCCCCAAACAGCAAATGTTTGGTTACACGCAAAAAAAGCCCCTAAAAATCACAAGTGGTAAAGTGATTTTTAGGGGCTTAGAATTTCAAAACGCCGTAATCACGGCAAAAAAAGAACCAAACATAAAATGTTTGGCTCGTCCTAAAATTATTTAATTTTTTTACTCTTTTCCGCTCAACGGCGAGTAGCCCGCCTCGGTCAATAACTCGTTACACTCGTGGACTGTGCTATTGTATCGGGTGGTTAGAATGTGCTGGCAAACGATATGTTCCTCGTTGCCGTTCTTGAACCCTGCCCCCGATTTTTGAATAAGAGGCATACTCACATACGGCGGCAACCGTAACCCAATACACACGGCAACCAACTTTTTAATGCTCCAATCTTGGTCGTAGTCATTTCGCATACGTTGAATCATCATAGGCTCAACTAAGGCTTTCTCTGCCAATGCCTCGTTTGTAATGCCACGCCATTTCATAACCATTTTCAACGCTGCACCGAAAGTACCCGGCAATTCTGCCAGCAGTTTGTTTGCAGAGATAACCTCGTTCAGTTCAGCACGAACAGCCGCCGCTTTTTCCAGCACCTTTTTATCGTTATCCGTTTCGCCATACACATATTCGGTAATATGCTTTGCGGTGGCACTTTGATATAAAATGCTCTCAGCATAACGCTGTACATTATATTCGGGATTATTGCGGGTAGTACGTTCAAATGACAAGCAACACTCGTCCATATTGGCAAGGGCGTAGTCTGTCATTTCCAAAATGCCAAATGTATTAGTGGCAACGTATTTTGGAGCATTGATAACGTAATGCCCATCTATGTATACGAAGTCACCGCTACTTATCGCAGTCCTAAATGCGGGATTCACCCATGACTGAATAAGCCCATCTTTCATGGGGACTGTAAAGGTTTGCTTTTCGCTTAATGTGCCAGCTTTGAATGAGTGCGGTTGCACATATTGACCGTCAACCCATTCCAACGCCCCAACTGCTTCTACATACCCCACATCCATCATTCGGATGCGGGCAGAAAGTATAGACACCTCAAAAAATTCGCTTAATTCAATAATGACGGCGGGTAGAATTTCTGAGAGTCTGTTTGTGCCATTATTTTTCTTGTACCATGCTATCAACTCATCAGCCTTTTGCTTGAAAGGCTTGTGAGGCATAAGGATTCTTGGGGCAAGGGCGTTTGCGTGCCACTCCATCCATTCTGTGTCGGTACGCTTACGATTCTTTGTTTCTCGCGGGGTTTCAGATACTTGGCATGAAATGCTACTGACATCGCCGCCGCCAGCCCTCTTTAACTCAATATGCTTGCGGTGTTTAAGCCAATGTACGCACTCGTGAATAATCGTGTTATTCCAGCTACCTAAGTTGCGGAGAAAGAAAATCTCATCATCGGCAAAGATTGTGCCACCCTCTGCATCATAGGTGCTAAATCCCTGTTTGTCTAAGTCGTAATAATCCACGCAGGTGGGGTGAAAAATCATTTGTCCGAAAATTGTACCATTGCGTGATAAATGCTTGCGGACAATTTTCAAGTTAAGACGTTCTGCAAACTGCTCAACATCAACACGCATAGGTTTTTTCAGTGCTTCGGGGTACACCTCACACATAATTTCTTCGGCATATTCCTCCAAATGAACAGAATGGATTATGGGAACAAGGGAATCACCCAGCATTTTTCTTTGGTTATTAACATTGTGGTCGTAGTTATCGTCTACATTCAGAATTTTGAAATCAGAAAATCCGTCCGAAATTTTAACTTCGCACGAAACTCTAAACCATATGCGAACGGTATCTTCTAAATCCTTGTTGCGGTCAACTTGGTAAATAGCAATGTCTGCAACAACAATGGCATCAAAGGCAAGCGTATCTCCAAGAGTATCGTAGGAAACAACACGATAAAGTTCTTGCTCTTGCACATGAGCTTCGTCTACACTATCTACTTTGCGGGAATTAAAGTCCATATTACGGAAATTACGCTCGACAAACAAAGACACCCTGTTTTCAATTTCATCGAAAAAGGATTGGTAAACCACATCTTTGAATATGCGAATTTTCTGCATAGGAACACCCCCACTAACTCATCACAAAACAGCCATCCTTATCTTGGTGCATAAAATTTCTTGCTAACCTAATAATACTATATAATTAGCAATAAATCAAGCCATTTGGGAAAAATATCACGAGAACGCACGATTTTATACTTGAACAAAGACTCGTTTTCTGATACAATGGTTATATCAACGAAAACAAGGCACAAGTCGTGTGGATTATGAAAAGAGGTATTCGTTTGAGAAAGGCAAGTTATAAAAAACTTTGGAAATTACTAATTGACAAGGACATGAACAAAAAAATGCTTGCTGATGCCGCCCACATTAGTTCATCCAGCTTATCAAAGTTGGCAAAGGGTGAAACAGTAAATGTAGAAATCCTCATAAAAATCTGCAATGCTTTGAATTGTGAAATTGGCGATATTATGGAGTTGATAGAACCCGAAAAAATGTAGGAGGCGGTATAATGAGCAGCACTCCGTTCCACGCATATGTTACCGCACGGAGGCTTGCGGGCTTGGCTAAAAGCGAAGCCCTTATTTCTGTGTTCGCTTCTTCCTCTATCGGAGTATATCCATATCAAATCGCCGCCGCACGTTTTGCCATGCGGTCAATGTACATAAAAGGTTGCATACTTTGTGACGAGGGCAGTTTAGGTAAAACCTACGAGGCTCTTTTAGTTGCCGCCCAACGGTGGTATGAGGGCAAAGACCGCCTATTGCTTGTGTTGCCAATTAACCTTGTCGGGCAATGGACAAGCAAGTTAGAGGACAGTTTTACCCTGCCATACACCCTATGGAATAGTGGTGATGAAATCCCCGAAAGTGACGGCATTATCATAACTACATATGATTTTGCCGTTCGCAATGCAGAGGTTATAGGCAGTAAAACGTGGGATATGATTATTTTTGACGAAGCAGATGTATTGTTCAAGCCCGAAAACAAAACCGTTTCGGCATTAAAAGCGGCAACCGTTGGGGCTTTCAAGCTACTGCTTACCCCGACACCAATTACCATGAGTGTTATGGATATATATGGTTTAATCCACTTCATAGATGAAACCGTATTGCCAGAGGCTGATGACTTTTATAAGCGGTACTTCCGCAAGCCAGAAAATTATACCGAATTAACATCTTGGGTATCGCAATTTGCGTTCCGCACCTTAAAAAGCCAAGTATCGCAATATGTAAACTTTACGGAGCGTTTGCCAATAACGATTGACTATGATTTAACCCCCGCTGAACGTGTACTGTATGCCAAAGTGGAGGCATACCTCGCCCTATCCAAAAAATCAGCATATCCAAATATGGATAGCTACGAGTTGAATTTGATGTACTACCATATACTCTCGTCCTCACCAAAGGCATTTTGCAAAACAGTAGACCAAGCAATATCACGGCTTGACGAGGGCAACGAAAAAACACAACTGGAAGAAATAAAAACAATAGCCGCTGGGATAACCGAAAGTGGTAAAATGATTGCATTGCAGACGGTACTTCAATCATGCTCTGCCATGCAAAAACGGTTAAAACTCCCCCGCAAGGCGATTGTTTTCACCAATAATTTAACTACTCGTGACCTTTTGGCAGATTGGTTAGGCAGCAAGGGCTACCCCATTTTGACCAGTCGTGAGCAAGATTATATTGAGCGTTTTAGAAACGAGCCTGTTGCTGTTCTGATAGCCACCGACACCGCCGCCAAAGGGCTTGATATGGAATTTTGCCCTGCTGTTATAAATTATGACTTGCTTTACAATGCCGTAGAAATGGAACAACGCATAAGCCGTTGCCATAGGCAGGGGCAGACTTCTGATGTAATTGTTGTAAACTTGCTATCCAAAGAAAATCTATCCGATGTACGGATTTTAGAATTGATAAATAAGCGAACCCTGCAATTTGACGGCATTTTTGGCATGAGTGACGATATTATGGGTAACTTTGATATGGCAATAGAGGAAGTGTTGGAGCAAGTCCGAAAACCCGCCGAGATACAACAAGCCTTTGACACCAACCTTGCCACCCACGAGAATGAAAACATACTGCACATATCCCACGCAGAAGATACGCTGTTTACCACGTTCACAAAGTCTATTGCCGACAAAATAACCGTTACGCCGCAGTATATCGCCGATATGACCGCAGAAATAAACGCCGACCTATGGGATTTGGTCAAAATACTCTTTGCCGAAATTGAGGAATACGAAATTGACGATAGTGCAAAAACCATTACGCTAATTGCCGAGGAATCCCCTGTATTGTTTCGCCATTGGGTAGGAAAATCAAGCCGCCCCTACAAGGGCTTGAAAAAGTATGGTATGGGGCAAAACTTCAAACCCCACCACGGCAAGATAACGCTAACTTCCGTTGTTGGCAGAACGACATTAGCAGAAGTGGCTTGTGCTGATAACGGCACTATTGCAGTGGATGCCAATATTGAACCGTGCGAAATTGGGTTGTACGAAGTGATTATTATATCCAATAGAACAAGGCTTGCATCTTATGATGTACTTATCGGCATAACCAATAAAGGCGAAATGTTATCAGAAGAACAATGCCGTGAAATTTTGGATTTGCCTGTCTTATCCTGCATAGAGGAAGGCGATAAAACCGCATATTGGTTGCGCAGCGTTACAGGAGAGAGTGGCAGGGGTAGCCAACTTGACTACCATGCACCAAAAAATGAGTTGATTGAGCGATACGATAATGAGAGTAATACGGAAAGAGCCGAAGAAGTAGAACGAATAAAACTCCGTGCCATGCGAAAAAAGACCGCATTAGAACATTCCCTTGATGATTTGCGGGGGCAGATAAAAACGGCAAAACAAGGACTATCAACAAACGCTGGCGATAGATTGAAAGTGTACGCCGTTGAAAAAGGCTTGAAAGAGTTAGAAAAGCAGTTGCGTGTGAGTGAACAAAATTTGTTTTTTGAGCAAATGCGGGCTGATGTAGCCGCCGAAGAAGAAATAGAGGCATTGACTGCAAAAACAAGATATGAGGCACGGTCAAAACGGCATTTTGTGGTGAAAATCATAGGAGGGTAACATAATGGATAAATTGAACGGCATGAGCATGGACATAGAGCAAGCGGAGAGGGACAAGCTACAATCCCTGTTCCCGCAATGTTTCAAAGAGGGCAAGCTGGATATTGATATGCTCCTCAACCTTTGCGGCGAGTACATTGACGAAGATTTTGAGAAGTACAAATTTGAGTGGAAAGGCAAAGCCGAGTGTTTCCGCATTGCTGGCAAGCGTTCCACAGGCACACTTCGCCCATCACCCGATGAGAGCGTTAATTTTGATACCACCAAAAACCTCTACATAGAGGGCGATAATTTGGAAGTGTTGAAGCTACTGCAAACGGCGTATTTCCGCAAGGTGAAGATGATTTATATAGACCCGCCGTATAATACAGGCAATGATTTTGTGTACAATGATGATTTTTCCGACCCAATAGCCCATTACAAGGAAGTAACCAGCCAAGCCACTAAGAGCAACCCCGAAAGTATGGGGCGGTTTCATACAGACTGGCTTAATATGATGTGGCCACGCTTGAGATTGGCGGCTAACTTGTTGAGAGATGATGGGGTTATCTTTATTTCTATTGATGATAACGAGGTGCGTAACCTTCGTATGCTCTGTGACGAGGTTTTTGGTGAAGAAAATTTTATTGCACAAATAATAGTGCAGAGTAATCCTCGTGGTAGGCAATCAGATACTTTCATAGCATCTGTGCATGACTACTTACTTGTTTATGCTAAAAACGCTTGGGAGTGCGTGATTAACGGCTCACCTCTAACAGATGAACAAAAGGGCGAGTTTGCGTTATCTGATGAAAATGGAAATTACAGACTTCTTGGACTTAGACAACGAGGTTCAGCATCTCGCCGTGAAGATAGACCCGATATGTTTTTCCCGATTTATGTAAATCCATCTAATGGTGCAGTATCTTTGGAAAGTCAAAGTGGGTGGGAGGTCGTTTTACCAAGAAAATCTGATGGCACAGATGGTCGTTGGATGTGGGGAAAAACCAAGTGCCAAATAGACATGAATAGGCTTGTATCAAAAATGATAGAACGGCGTGGAGAGTACGATATTTTTGTAAAGGACTATCTTAACAAGGGTGAAGATGGGGAACGGACGAGGAAGTTCAAAACAATTTGGGATGGAAAGCAATATAACAATCAATTTGGAACACAAGAGGTCAAATCGCTGGTTGGTAATGCTTTTTCATTTCCTAAGTCATCACAATTTCTGATGGATATATTGAGGATGGGTAGTAATCCGAGTGAAGATGATATTGTGCTTGACTTCTTTTCTGGCTCTGCAACCACGGCTCACGCCGTTATTCAACTAAATGCCGAGGATAGGGGCAACCGCCGTTTTGTCATGGTGCAACTACCCGAAGTAACAGACGAAAAATCGGATGCCTATAAATCAGGCTACAAAAGCATTTGTGATATTGGTAAAGAACGCATACGCCGTGCTGGTACAAAAATATTGGCTGAATGGCAAGAAAAACAAACCCAGCTCGAAATCGGTGTACAATCCGAACAATCACCGCCCGACATAGGATTTAAGGTGTTGAAACTCGACACATCCAACCTCCATACATGGGACGGTACGCCTATCAGCGATGAAAATATGCAAACCCTCTGGGAAAGATTCGATGCACGAGAGAAAACAATCAAGCGTGACCGTTCAGACTTGGACTTGGTATTCGAGGTCATGTTAAAAATGGGCATACCCCTTGATTACGTGGTATCGGAAATAACCGTTGGTGAACGCAAGTGTTACTCCATCGGCGAACGCCCATTTGAAACAAGCATGGATTGTATGATTCTCGTATGCCTTGATTTTGGCATAACCCCCGAAGATATAACCGCCTTTTGCGACCTTGCCCCAGCGAAAATTATCGCCGCCGAGGAAGCGTTCGAGGACAGCACCGCAATGAGCAACGCCCACTATATCCTTAAAGACAGGGATATTGAGATGAAATTGCTATGAAGAATAAGCAAATAAGTAACGTGAATAATGAAATTCGGGAAAAGTTCTCTAATATTTTAGATGAAACCATAATTCCTGTAAATGCTAAAAAGAGCGTGAGAGCCAAAAAGCAAGCGAAAATTGATTCATTTCTAAGAGTGAATACCCCCGCTTCTCTTTTCCGCTATCGAACAGCAGATATTCATTATATAGATGCTTTGGAAAAAGGACATATTTCTGTTACCAAACCATTCAAAATGTCCGACGACCTCGATTCGCTAATAATGTTTGATAGTGCCGAGATTAAAAGGCTTTTTAGTAAATACTTCCCCTCATACAAAGCATTAGAGGGCTGGGTAAAACACAACAAAGGCGTATCCGAAGTGCCAAAGATTGCACTTAAAAGTGTACCGATTCTCGTTCGTGTAATTTTCGGCTTAGGACTAAGGTTTGCAAAGAAACCAAATGCAACCCGTTCATTACAAAGGTCGTTCAAGGCTGTTAAGGCTAATGTTGGTAAACAGCTTAACGAGTTGAAGGGACAAGTGTATGATGAGTTGCGACACACACGCTATATTGCGTGTTTTTGCGAAAGTGTTAGCGAGTATCGTATGTGGGATGAATATACAAACAACCACGAGGGATTTGCATTAGAATATGATTTTACAGAAACAACCCCAAAAGGATGTGCTATGTTTCCAGTTATATATGGCACACAATATAACGCAACAATTTTTGCTTTGCACAACATTGCAAATGACTTACCGAGTCAAATTTTGAAAGAAAATGGTTTGTCACCGTTTCTTCAATGGTATTTCAAGAAAAAGAAATTTACAAATTTCTTTGATGAATTGTTCTATTTGAAAGGATACGCATACAAAGGCAAAAAATTTGCATACGAGGGCGAGTGGAGGCTTTTAACTTCGCAAACTAAAAAAGATAGCGATTGCTATTCATCAGTACCCTTTGAAGCAAAGGCAATTTATTTTGGAGCAAAAATGAAAAATGAAACTTATGAACGGTTAAATCAAATCGCTATTAAACGTGGATTGAAACGATACAAGATAATTATTAACGATGTGAACAAAACTGCTATTCCAATCGAGTTGGAATAAATACAGAGGTGACAGAGTGAAACTAAAATTCAAAACCCAAAACTTCCAAACGGATGCCGTAAATGCCGTGGCAGACCTTTTTGCTGGGCAGGACAAGCAGACTACCACATTCTCCATAGTTGATGGAGAATCGGACGGTCAACAATTAAAAATTATAAACGAGTTTGGCATAGGCAATGCCTTTAACATACAAGAGAGCAACTTGCTCATAAACATGAACCGCATCCAAAAGCGGAACAATCTACCCCGCACCAATGACCTCTACCCCTTTGCCCATTATCGTGAGGGTGATAGGCGTTTTTGCATTGAAATGGAAACAGGCACAGGCAAAACCTACGTTTACACCAAGACGATTTTTGAGTTGCACCGCCGATATGGATTTACCAAATTTATAATCGTTGTGCCTTCCGTGGCTATCCGTGAGGGCGTTTATAAGTCATTCCAAATTACAGCAGACCACTTTGGGGCGCACTATGACAACGTGCCATGCCGCTATTTTATCTACAATTCTGCCAAGTTATCTGATGTACGCCAATTTGCCACCAGCAACAACATTGAAATTATGATTATAAACATAGATGCTTTCAAAAAAGCCGAAAACATCATCAATCAAGCACAGGACAAGCTAAACGGCGAAACTGCTATGCGGTACATACAGGACACAAACCCTGTTGTAATCATAGACGAGCCGCAGAGCGTGGATAATACGCCAAAGGCAAAAGAGGCTATCACAAGCCTTAACCCCCTTGCTGTTCTTAGGTATTCCGCAACCCATAGGGAAAAGACAAACCTTTTGTACAGCTTAAACCCTGTTGATGCCTACCAAAAAGGCTTAGTTAAGCAAATTGTTGTTTCAAGCAACACCGTAGACAACGCCCACAACAAACCCTATATCGCCCTAAAATCTGTATCTCGTGACGGCGGTTTTAAGGCAAAGATTGAAATTGATGTACTTGGAAAAGGCGGGGTAGTTACTCGCAAAACCGTGACTGCCAAACAGGGTGATGACCTCTTTATATTGTCGGGTAAACGAGAACTCTACGAGGGCTACCAGCTATCGGGAATAGATGTTGCCGCAGGGCGGGAGTTTATTGAGTTTTCTAACACAGAAACGCTGGCTATCGGCAAAACCATAGGCGGCGTGGATGAAGATGTGTTAAAATGCGCCCAAATATTCCGTACTATTGAGGCTCATTTAGACAAAGAAATTCGGTATATGGAGCATGGTATCAAGGTTTTATCCTTATTCTTCATTGATGAAGTGGCAAAATACCGCACCACCGAGGGCGAAAAGGGCATATACGCCCAAATGTTTGAATCATGCTATGCCGAACTGATGGGCAGGGATAAATACGCCCAGCTTAAAGGCAAATTCCCTGCCACTGTGGAACAAGTCCACAATGGCTACTTTTCGCAAGATAAAAAGGGCGTATTCAAGAACACCAAAGGCGATACGCTGGCTGATGATGACACCTACAACACCATAATGCGGGACAAGGAATGGCTGTTGTCGTTCGAGTGTCCGTTACGGTTTATTTTTTCGCACTCCGCACTAAAAGAGGGATGGGACAACCCCAACGTGTTCCAAGTTTGCACGTTGATAGAGCATAAATCCACCTTTACCCAAAGGCAAAAAATTGGGCGAGGTTTACGTCTTTGTGTAGACCAGCAAGGCAATCGCATAGAGGACAGGGAAATAAACGTACTCCATGTTATGGCTAATGAGAGTTTTGCTGAGTTTGCCGACAACTTGCAAAAGGAAATCGAAGCGGAAACAGGCATTACTTTTGGTATGTTCCAAATTAGCTTGCTTGTAGGGCAGACCTATGATGAAGAAGTCACTGTTGAAAAGACCGTAACAACCGAACAAGCCGCCGAGGTTGTAGAAATCCTAAAAACAAACGGCGTGATAAGCCCCGATACAGGACACGTTTCAAGCACTTTCAGTGATGAGGAGATTGTAGAACTACTTGACCAACAAACGGCAATACCCCAAGCCGCCAAAGCCGTTGTAACCAATATAATAAGCAAGGCATTTGACGATGCAGAAAATAAAGGTTACGAAAACACCAAAATCAACATTGAGGCGATAGCCAGCACAGCATATACAGAGCAAATTACCGAAGAAAAGGTAATCTCTTATGATGATGCCGTAGAAATTATCGCCGACATGGAGGATAAAAAACTTATCACCAAAGACAAGAAAAGTGGCAACTACAAAATGACCGATACCATGAAAAAGCAGATTGAAACAGGCACGCTTGATTTGCACGAACGCCACAGCCAAGCCAAGCAAAGGGCAATCTTGCAAATTGCTCAACGTGCCAACGCAAAAGTTGTAGTCCGTGATGAATCAAAGGAAGTTAAGGTAAAATTGAAAAAGCAAGTTATGTTATCCCCCGAATTTACGGAAATATGGGATAGAATCAAGCAAAAAACCACATATAGGGTGAAGATTGACCATGAGCAACTTATGGAAAACTGCCTTAAAGACTTTGCAAATATGCCCGCAATTCCAAAGGCAAGGATTGTAACTCAATCAGCCGAAATCAACATTGAAAACGCTGGTGTAACCCATATGGAAAGCGGCTTGCGTACCATTGACCTCAAAGATGATTATGAGTCACTGCCCGATATTCTACACGTTATCGCAACGGAAACCCTGTTAAAGCGTTCTGATGTAGGGCAAATACTACGAAAGAGCAACCGAGGAGCAGACTTCCTTAATAATCCCCAAGCCTTTACTGAAAGGGCGTTGGAGATTATCGCCCGAAACCGCCACAGTCTTGCCATTGACGGTATCAGCTATATAAAGCTGGCGGGTGAAGAATATTTTGTACAAGAAATTTTCGATAGCGAGGAATTTACAGCAAACCTTGAACGCCATGCCACTAACGTAAACAACAGCTTATATAATTATATTGACTGCGATAGCGGAACAGAGAGCCGTTTCGCACAAAGTTTAGACAACGACCCCGATGTTAAGCTGTTTTTCAAAATACCCAGCCGTTTCAAGATTGAAACCCCAATCGGCACATATAACCCCGATTGGGCTGTGTACTTGGAACACAACGGCGATAAAAAACTGTACTTTGTGCTTGAAACCAAAGGCACGACAAGCCTGTTCGACCTACGAACACCCGAACAGTTGAAAATCAAATGCGGCAAAGCTCATTTTGAGGCATTGGATAATGATGTTGCGTTCCCTGCCGAGCCAGTAGTAGATTGGCGGGATTTTAAGCGAACAATATAGAAGAATCAAAGGAGTTGTGATGATATGGGGTTCCGATTTAATTCCACACTTGAATCAGCTAATACGGTTGCGAACCTTACATTTGGCAAGGTGATTTCTTGTTTCCGTGAAATTCACAGTTCCGAAAAAAGTCTAAGGGGTTTTATCAATTTCCTTGACCAATTCAACGAAAATATGTACACCAACGATAGTGAGCGGTATTACAAACATATTAGCCGCTTGCGCGATTTGCTCGGAAATAACAGCAAACCCTTTCGAGAAAAAGATTATTGGGATTATTATGAAGATAGGATGTATCGGCATTACGAGTTTCGACCTCACGATGAGAAGGTCTTAGATGCCTTAAAAGGTCTGTCTGATTCATTTTCACGCTGCAAATTAAAATCAATGTTGCTCCCAAGGATTGGTGAAGAAAAGTCATCAAATGGACGTTGTTTTGATGATAGTTTTATGCTCTATGACGATACGCTACGCGAATTGGTTGAATATCATCCCGGCGATTCATGTTTGATTTTACAACCAAACGAAAGACCAAATGCAGTTACCATTTTTGACACTTTTCCCAACTTTGAGGTAGCTTTAAGACAGCGTGATATATGGCCAGCAGTGATATTTTGGGATGGAAAGGGTGAGTATGCCTTTATCCCTATTGAGGGAAAAAACGAATTGCGACACCTTTTCAAGATTATTCACTATGATAGTCTGTCAATTCGTGAATTGAAAAATGTATCGGAACTAAGCAAACGCCCAAGTCACTACATTTTGCATTTGAGTGACCTACATTTCGGAGCGAAAAACGTTGATGTTACCGAACGACGACTAAAAAAACTGATACAAAAGCAAGTTGCAAGTCTTGATGAGGATGACAGCCTCAATTTTGTTATTACCGGTGATATTTCAGATAGTCCCGACCAAAAAAACGCTAACAGCTATCGTAACTTCTCAGAAGATATTGAGGAACGATACGGTAGAAAACCAATTTGCGTTTTAGGAAATCACGATATTAACAATCATGGGCTTGCCTTTTGGCGCGGAAAACAGCACCTTGCAAATATTGTTGGTAATTATCCAATGACAAAAATTTTAGAAGAACCAAAAGCAATTTTACTACTTTTCAACTCCAATACGAAAGGCAAACTGGCACAGGGAGAAATTGGCTCGTCGCAAATGTCAGAAATGGGTAATTTACTTGATGGTGTAGAAAATATCGAAAAATATTTGCTAATAGCGGTACTGCACCACCATCTTGTTCCGATTGTTCGACCAGAGCATTATGACGACAGATGGTACAGGAGGATTATTCCAAGAGGTTTATTAGATGAAGTACTCCGACTTAATGATGCAGATGTGTTTATGGAATGGCTAAAACGCCGCAACGTGAGGTTTGTGCTACACGGACATAAGCACATTCCATTTCATGCAGAACATGGAGGGATTCAAATAATTTCTTGTGGTTCATCAACAGGTCAAATTGTACACAAAGAGCGTGGTAAAACTTATATCAGTTACAATTTGATAAAAATAAACAAAGATACCGTAACTTGTACATTGTTTGTAGAAGACATACTTGGTGCTGGTGCAGTAGATATTAAAGCACCGCCGCCTATTGAATAGACATTAAGAGTAAGATTAGAAGTAGAGATAACTATATAGGAGGTCAGTCATGTGACAAAAAGAAAAATTAACCAATTTCACGATAAATACCCTTTTGCTGAATCCATATTTCTTTTTGTAATTGGCATCCTTGTAGGCATTTTCTCAAACATTTTAACAGGAGAAATCTTGTCTAACTACGATGAGAGTTGGAGGATAGTAGATAGCTGGAATTTTAGAGCTACTATCTTTTTGATGATAATAGGCGTAATTTATTATTGGAAATTAAGTTCATATTCCATTGGCAAGCAAATCAAAAGCTCTCAACTTGCAGCCGACACACTTATCGAAACTTTGGTGAATGAAACTAAAAAAATGCTAGAAAGCGATACCCCTATCACCCACGAAAAGAAGTTGACACTTGTTAAGAAAACAGCTCAAACAATTCAAGAAGTTGGTGACAAACTTTCGGGAGGTACAAGTTGATGTTAGATGATGCCTTTTTCAATGAAGATTTATCACTATCATATATACCACAATCAAGGATTGATTTTGTTAATGTTGTGCTGGATGAATTGAGCAGTAAAAAGAAAGTAGTTATTACTGGCTCTCCCGGTTCGGGTAAAACGTTCATATGTAAATATATTCATAATATGCTAATTAACAAAACTAAACCAGTATTGATTACTTGTCGTCAAATCACTAAATTTGAACATAACAACTTCTCTTCGGATGATGTAGATGGGAAATTACTTTTGATTGATGGCATTGACGAGTTGCCCAAAAATTTGACTAATAAATGTATTGAACACATAAAACAGTTGAAACACGCAAACGTGATTATAACTTCTAGGTGGAACGTAGAAAGTTTCCCCAATTTCGTCATGCCTGTTTTATCAAATAGAGAAATGAATACCCTGCTAAACAGAAAAATATCTAAAACTAATTTAGATTTATCGCACTTGGCAAGTATCGCTGACGGCAACCCACTTATCGGCAAAATGTTAGTTTCGCTGTTAAGCCTTGACAATGAGAACATAAGCGAGGCAATAAAAAATCACATTGGAGTAATTAGTTTTGAAAATTCTACTGATAAAATTGTGGATTTAATTTCTGCATTAGCAAAAGCCGCATACCAAAGTGGAGATTTTGAACGTTCTTTACAATGGTATGTTTCTCTATGTTCGCTTTTAGAACCATTGGATAAATCAAAACTTATTGTTGTGTATAACGATATTTCTGTCGTATATCAATCAATGGGAAATTATACTTATGCGTTAGACTATGGAATGAAAGCAGTTTCTCTGTCCTCTGCCATTTTTGACGAATCCCACTCTCTAAATGCTACGATGTTTAATAATATTGGTGGCATTTACGACATGATGGGTGACTTTCCACAAGCACAAATGTACTACAAAAAGGGCTTGAAGTTGAGAGAAAAACATCTTGGAACAAACCATATCGACACAGCAAATTCATACAATAATATTGCGGGTATATTATTTAATCAATGTAACTATGAAGAAGCATTAGTTTATTTTGAGAAATCCTTAGAAATTGGACTACGTTCTTTGGGTAAAAATCATCCGTCTATTGCTACTGCTTACAATAATATTGCTAGTGTTTGTGTGAAAAAGTCTAATTATGAAGAAGCATTAAACTGGTACATGAAGGCGTTAGCTATTTACAATGATGTATTAGGTCAAGAACATCCCGATACGGCCACTACTTTTAATAACATAGCTACTGTCTATGATAATACCAGTAACTATGCTGAGGCGTTGAAATGGTACGAAAAGTCGCTTTTAGTTCGGCAAAAAGTGCTTGGGATTGCACACCCTGACACAGCGACAACTTATAACAACTTAGCAAGCGTATATATGAATCTGCACAATTATGATAGTGCGTTGGAGTATTACAACAAAAGTTACTCTTTGTTGAAACAAACACTTGGTGAGAGCCACCCAAATACAGTTATTGTAAGAGAAAATTTGCAACTGGCGTTTCAACAAAAAGAGGATGCTGTACAGTAAAACATTTATGATACGCACTTTCGGGAGGTTGCGGTCAGAGGGTATACCGTTTCGTGATACCTTTTCCGAAAATGCAGAAAATCCTATGTATTCACAGGATGAATTAAGCGAGGCACTACGAGCCATAAATTCACTAATCGGCAAATGTGAAAAATCATTTGTGCAGTTGGTTGATGGAGCACCCCAGCACACGCTGATGCAAAGACGACTGGCAGCCCTTAACATTTCCGCAGAATTGATAAAAAAAGAAATGGGCGAGTAGCTACCCCATTGGGAGGTCATTATGGAAGGTACAACGATAAAGAGGAACTCAAATTGTTCATGCCCTTTTATAAAGTGCAAGCGACATGGGGATTGTAGTGCCTGTCAGAAAAATCACAAAGGCAAGGGGTTCTGCAAACGCTCAAACTGGCAACAGCGATTGATTCTGTTCTTCAAACCAAGAGCCAATAAAAGTTAATTCATCACAAAAGATTAGGTGTGGGGTTAAATTTATGACAAAACGTGAATTGATAGAATATTGCCTCACCCTGCCATTAGCATATGAGGATTATCCATTTGACGGTCAAGCCGCTCATTCAGATGATGGAACATGGACGGTTATGCGACACGGCAGTAATAAAAAGAGTTTCGCCCATATTTATGAACGAAACGATAAACTGTGTATCAACCTAAAATGCGACCCATTCAAAGCAGATTTTTTAAGAAACGTATACAAAGACCTTGTACCCGGTTGGCATATGAACAAGACCCATTGGAATACGGTTTTTGTTGGCGGTGATGTGCCGACAAGCGAGTTATACGATTTAATCCAGCACAGTTATGATTTAATAAAACCAAAACGGAGGAAGAAGATGCAAACTCCTATCATAAGAGAGATAGCCCCCGCAGATTATCCAAAACTTGATGATTTCCTCTACCATGCCATTTTCATTCCAGAGGGCGAGGAATACCCCGCTCGTGAGATAATTTTTCAACCAGAGATATATGTTTATGTAAAAGATTTTGGCGGCAAAGATGATAGTGGCGTTGTTGCAGAAATGGACGGTCAACTTGTCGGGGCAGCATGGGCGAGGATTATCCCTGCCTATGGTAACATTGATAAAGAAACGCCCGAACTTGCCATTTCAATTTTGCCCGATTTTAGAGGTAGAGGAATTGGCACAGAGTTGATGAACAGCCTATTTGAACTTTTACGGAAACGTGGTTATACCCGCACTTCCTTATCTGTTCAACAAAATAATCCCGCTGTGCGTTTTTATGAACGGCTGGGATATGTGGTGACAGATGAGAAGAAAGACCACGCAGGGCATGACGATTTTATTATGGTGAAGGACTTGCAGAGTGATAAATAAATAATCGAACATAAACCGAAAATTTCCTATTGACAAACGGTTTTCATCTAATGTAAAATAGATGAAAACCGTTTTCACTTCTTTTGGAAGAGCAAGGAGGCTGAATATGAAATTCGGCGAAAAGGTTAAAGAGCAGAGGAGTAAGGTGGGGCTAAACCAAGCCGATGTTGCAGCGGCGATAGGTGTTACCAAACGCACTCTTGCAAATTATGAGGGCGGAACTTCCTACCCACAAGACCGTTCCATATATATAAAGCTGGCAAATTTTTTCAAGGTAGATATAAATTACTTTCTTACCGAAGATGAAGAATTTATTACTGCCGCCGCAGAAAGCTATGGAGCAAAGGGACAAGCCCAAGCTAAGTTAATTTTAGAACAAGCCGCCGCACTTTTTGCTGGCGGTGAGTTATCAGAAAATGACCAAATTGCCTTTCTTCACAATATGCAAGCCCTATATTTAGAATCCAAAGAAATAGCACGAGATAAATTTACGCCGCATAAGTACAGAAAGGACGGTACAGGGATGAAAAATACGCCACAAGGTAGTAAGGGGTGATGGCATGGGGTATGAGTATTTTATGGCAGAGCAAGCCGCAAAAAAATATCAAACCCGCAACCCCTATAAACTTCTTGATGCCATAGGAGCAGAAGTCCGTTACTGCCATGACTTTGACGAAGATGGCTTGAAAGGATATTCAACAATACTTAATCGGGTTATGTTCGCTGTGATAAATGGAAAGTTAAACGACCATGACAAGCGGATAGTTGCTGGGCATGAAGCGGCTCATTTGATTTTACACAAGAACGAGATACTGTCCTCCCCTGCACAAGCCCTTAAAGATTTTGACCTCTACGATAATTCGGGGCAATTAGAATATCAGGCAAACAGCTTTCTTGCAGATTTTCTGTTATCCGATGAGGAAGTAATGGAGGTTTTATCCAACGAGGACAACGATTATTTTACAAACGCAAGAGAGTTATATATCCCGCCGCCGCTCTTGGCTTTTAAGTTACACAGCATGGTGCGGCGGGACTATAAAATACGAAACCCTATGGACTTACAAAGTGGATTTTTAGGCGGTAATAAAGAAAGGTGGTGGCACAAATATGATTATGCTATCAAATAAAATAAAAATAATGAATAAAATTAAACAAACACCAGTTGTTAGACAAAGATGAGCGCCCACTAAAAAGGGGCGCTCGTGTCATCTTAATAGGAAATGACGGGAAATGGTGGAACATAATATTGCCCGAATTGAGGAGGTGAAAAATGGGGAGAATAATTGCACATTCAGACCTTAACTGTTTCTACGCAAGTGTAGAGATGTTGCGCAACCCAAGACTGAGAGATATTCCAATGGCGGTATGTGGCAGTACCGAAGAACGCCACGGTATAGTGCTGGCGGCAAATTACCCAGCAAAGAGGATGGGCGTTAAGACTGCTATGGCAAATTGGCAAGCACGGCAATGTTGCCCCAACCTCTATCAAGTTAAACCGCATATGACGGACTATATCCAATTTTCCAGCTTTGTCCGTGAGATATATTCCAATTATTCAGACCGCATAGAAGCATTTGGATTAGATGAAAATTGGATTGACTTAACTGGCTGTGTTAAAGACTTTAAGCAGGGCGAAAAGGCTATACATGAAATTCGTGAACGAATAAAACGTGAGTTGGGTTTGTCGGTATCTATCGGCTTGGCAGATAACAAAATATTCGCCAAGTTGGGTAGCGATATGAAAAAACCCGATGCCTGTACAATTATCCCTCGTAGCAATTTCAAAGAGCTTGTGTGGCCTTTGCCTGTGAGTGATTTACTTTATGTTGGCACAGCAACAACTAAGAAATTTGTACGTTGCGGCATTAACACCATAGGAGATTTGGCAAACGCCGACCCCGATATGCTAAAAAGAATGTTGGGCAAGGTAGGCTACGTTCTTCATGCCTACGCAAACGGCGAGGATAATTCCAAAGTCACCAATATGGAGTTTGAATTTCCTGTAAAAAGTATCGGCAACAGCACCACAAGCCCAAGAGATTTAGTCAGCGACCAAGATGTAAAGATTATGCTTTACGCTCTTTCTGAATCGGTGGGTATGCGTTTAATGGAGCAGGGTTTTTACGCCAGTACCGTAGAATTTTCCTACGTTGGTACTAACCTATCATTCAGCCATACACGACAATCAAAACTAAGTAGACCAACGTGTTTATCGGGCGAAATTGCGGAGGCTGCCTTTGCTCTTTTCAAAAAACACTATGGTCATTGGCCAGCACCACTTAGAAAAATCGGCGTTCGTGGAAGCAATCTTGTTTCTGCTGGTACGCCCCGCCAGTTGACAATATTTGAAGATACAAAGAAAGATGAACAGTTCGAGGAATTAGAAAAAACCATTAACGGCTTACGAGCAAGGTTTGGCAATAAAATTATCCAGCGGGCAGTCATGTATATGGATACCGAATTGTCAAAAGTGGATGCCAAGAAAAATCATACCATCTACCCTGCTGGATTTTTCAAAGAAAGTATGCCAACGTTCCCGCTCATGTAGTAACGCTATACCCTAATATAAAATTTTCGGAGGGTGTATATGGATTCAAAAACAAACAATTATACAGAAACAGATTTTGCAATCCGTATCCCCTTGGATATGTTTCAATATACAGGGGCAGACGGCAGAACGTGGCCTGTGGCTTTCAAATGGCAAGATGCAGATGGTGTACCAACAGAAGTTAAGATTGATAGTATTAAAAGCGTTTCCCCGCTTGCCGAGCAAAAGTCTGGCACGGTAGGCGATAGATACGAATGTGAAATCGGCGGGAAGATTGTTCATATCTTCTACACGAAACTTGCTCCCCGAAAGTGGTTCAAAGTTGTTCCTTGTAGTGAAGAAGAATACAAGGCATATTACAAACTTCGGGGCGAGAATGGAGGGTGATTATCATGTGTGCAAGATTTATTATTTTAGACGAGGGCGAGATAGCGGAAATCAATAAAATTGTTCAAGAGGTTGGAATGAAGTATGACGGCAAGGGATTGACGATGAAAACAGGTGAGATATTTCCAACCGAATATGCCCCAACGGTATCAATAGAAAACGGCAAGCCCTCTATACTTCTGATGAAATGGGGTTTTCCTCAAAAAGACGGCAAAGGTGTCTTGCTAAACGCAAGGTCAGAAACGGCATCACAAAAGAGAATGTTCGCCACGCCCTTTGCCCGCCGCCGTTGTGTCGTTCCCTCAACTGGATTTTTTGAATGGGAAAAGCTCAAAGGGCAGTCAAAACAAAAAATCCAATTCAACACAGCCGACAGCCCAATGCTCTACATGGCTGGGTTATACACGGACTACCCACCACAAGATGAAAACGAGCCTCCAACAAGTAGGTTTGTGATTTTAACCCAACCAGCCAATGTAGTAGCAGGTCTTTGTGTGGGTGGAGCTTGTGGAGTTGGTACAGGGGTGGGTTGTGGGGTTGGCTCTGGTGTCGGTGCAGGGGTGGGTTGTGGAATAGCCCTTGCTGTTACCGTCATATTAGATACCGCACCCGCTCTAATAGTGAAATTGATACGCTCCATATCTTGGCGGTAGCCTTGATATATGAAAGCGTTTCTCTTGAAAAATTGCCCCGGCGGTAAAAGAGCAGATGCCTCACCGAAGGAATTTGTGACTATGGTTGTAATAATTTCATCTGTCATAACATCGTGTATTGTGTAAATCACACCCTCTAATCTCTCCCTTGTTTCAGAAGAAATGACTGTAATAAGCAGTCTGCCGTATACTACTTCTGGTTGTTGTGGCTGTGTGGGTGGCTCGGGTGTAGTAACTGGTGTTGGCGGTCTATTCGATATAGAAATTTCCCTTATTGCCCCTGCCGCTATCCGCACGTTCACACGCTCAGTATCAAATTCAAAACCCTGTGGGGCGTGAAGTTGCCGCACAAAATAATCATCGGGCATTAAAGAAACAGCCGCTTCGCCAAAACGGTCTGTAACTAACTCGGCAACAAGCCGATTATCCATTGCACGGCGTACTTCAAAAATCGCACCATGAATCGGCTCTCTTGTGCCATCCGTCTTTGCAGTGACGATTAGCCTCCCCGGTTGTGGTGGCGTTTCTTGTTGGGTTGGCGGCGGGGTTGGTGTGGGCGTTGGTACTGGCTCTGGTCTACTTGTTAGGTTCAATTCATTAAGCCTATTCGCCGCAATTCGCACATTCACCCTATCGGGGTTGGGAATAAAACCTCTAACTGCTTGCACTTCACGCACAAAATAATCACCAAGCGGCAAATCTATGGCGGCCTCGCCAAAATTGTCCGTAACTAAAAAAGCGATTAACTCTCCGTCCATCGCTCTCCGTAGTTCAAACATTGCCCCACTTAATAATTGTCCTGTACCTTGCGCCCGCAAAGTGAGTATCAAACGTCCAGTATCAATAGGTGGAGGGGTTGGCACAGGTTCTTGGGGCTGGTTTGGAACGCTAAAAATGGTTATTTCTTGCCGTAACCCTGCCGTGATTACAGTACCTATTACGTTGGCAAGTGGCGTGTGGTTATGAGCGGGTTTTACGATAACGATATTGTAATTGCCTTGTAGCAATGGAATTTCCACTGTTCTGCCTGTGGTATCAGTTGCCACTTCCGCAAGGCGGGTATCTTCTCCAACACGGTACACTGCAAAAACTGCCCCATGCAATAATTCTCCGTCTGTGGTGCTGTTAATGATAACCAAACTACCCAAAGTCGGTTCGTATATAGGTGGTTCATCTTGGAGGGGTGGTTCTTGAATCGGCGGTTCATCTTGGATAGGTGGCTCTTGACCAATAGTTTCATCTTCTTGTGTTGGTGGCTCAGTTGGTAGTTCCTCGCCATTATCGTAAGTGACGTTTTCGTAAAATTCGTAGTCATTTGTTTCGTTTTCGTATTCATAATCATACTCATAGTCCACGCCGTCTGTTTCGGCATACACAGTCAAAGCCGCCGTCATAACCATTACAAACATCAGCACAAACGTGATACTTGACTTCAAAAGGTTGAATTTCAGCATTTATAAGCCTCCTTCGATTTTTCTTGCACGAATAAGCAAGCGGTGGGTTGCCACTCTGATGGGCGTACAAGTGTATAGAGTGATGATTGATTCATTTTGGGGCTGGATAAAGGCAATCTGATTGTCGGGTGCAATTACCAATATCTCAAAGACTTCAAACGCCATTTGTTGCCCGCTCATGGCTTGAAAACCGATAATATCGCCGTTTTCTACTTCGCCCAAACGATTAAACATAGAGCCAAAAGAAAAATTGCGATGCCCTGCGATAACGGCGTTACCAATTTCACCGATATTCGCCGTTTGTGGCACACGCCCCGGTGCTATCCGTAATTCTGGCTCTTGCACACCCTCCATAACAGCTAATCCTTTTGCATCTAAAAACTTGGGGGCAACTGGAATTATTACGCTGTCTGCGGCGGCAAGTGCATTTATCGCCAGCAGGTCAAGGGTGGGTGCGGTATCAAGCAATATATAGTCATACAGGCCGCGAACCTCGTCTATATACTGCCTAAGTACCGTTTCCCTGCCCATTACCCCCGCAAGGACAATTTCCATACCCGCTAATCCGTTGTTTGATGGCATAAGGGAGATTCCCTCATCGTGTAAGATAATGCCCTCGGTTGGGTCAATCTCTTGTTCCTTGATAACACTTTGCATGATTGTGGCTAATGTGAATGCCAACTTATCCGACTCTCTTACACCGAGGCTCACCGTTGCGGAGTGTTGGCTGTCGGCATCAACCACCAATACTTTCTTGCCCTGCCGTGCCAACGAAGCCCCTAAACTCACGCTTGTCATAGTCTTGCCTGTACCGCCTTTGCGGTTTGTAATAGCTAAAACTTTGCCCATACTTGTCCTCCTTGTCGGGGCAAAATTTTTAGCTCTAATATAACAAAGCCATTTTTAAGCCATTATTTTTGCCCCGAATTTGATTGGTATAATTGTGGAAAATGACCGTCCAACAACCCCACAACCCTTGATTTCATTGGGAATTTTGGATTTAGTCTTATTATACCGTAAGGGGA
>JGI24703J35330_11748738_pt1 | contig 29997 bp, 28 predicted proteins | sample TergutNt197P1_FD_35330 | JGI IMG/M metagenome (IMG submission 35330)
CAGGTCGGATGCATATTTTAAATCATATGTTAACAACCATTGATGCGCCAAGAAAAGAACTTTCTAAATATGCTCCGAAAGTTCATACCATTACCATCAATCCAGACAAGATTCGTGATGTCATCGGTCCTGGTGGGAAGCAAGTTAATGAAATCATTGACCAAACGGGTGTCAAAATTGATATTGAACAAGATGGAACAGTATTTATTCTCCATGATGACTTAGAAATGATTGAAAAAGCCATCGAAATTATCGAGCGAATTACGCGTGAAATTGAAGTGGGTACAGTTTATACTGGCATTGTTAAACGCATTGAAAAATTCGGGGCTTTCGTTGAAGTGTTTGAAGGTACAGAAGGTTTAGTACACATCACAGACTTACGTCATGAAAATGTGAAACGTGTAGAAGATGTTGTTAAAATTGGTGATACACTTGAGGTGAAAGCAACTGAAATCGATGCACGTGGGCGTGTCAATCTCTCTGCAAAAGCTTTGCTTGAAAAACCTGAGCCGAAGTTTAAGATTGATGATAGATTTACTGGCACTGTTAAACGCATTGAAAAATTCGGTGCTTTTGTTGAATTGACACCAGGCGAAGATGCATTATTGCATGTCTCTCAAATCCGTCACGAACGTGTTGGGAAAGTAGAAAGTGTCTTAAGTGTTGGTGATAAAATTGATGTCATTGTCATTGAAATTGATGAGAAAGATCGTGTGAAAATTTCAGCGAAAGCATTAATTCCTAAACCTGAGCCGAAAGTCAAAAAAGAAGAACTGACTACCGAAACACCAGTTAGCGTGGAAGATGAAAAAACGGTTGTCCAAGAAGTCATTGAAGCAACACCAGAAGCATAAAATATAGATAAAAGTCCTACTCTTTTGAGCAGGACTTTTTCCAAAACGGGAGTGATGAAATTGGAAATTACATTAGAATATTTAAAGTATGAAGACTTAGAAGCTTACAAGACCATGCGTGACGACATCTTAGGAGAAAGCATGCCACTTTCCCATTATCAAGTTAACTTTGACGACGATCACCGCACAGTCAAGATTATCGTAGCCAAAAAAGGTGAAGAAATCATCGGAACCATCACCTTCGCTTTGATCGATACATTCACAGGTCCATTGGATCCAAAAATTGAATTTTCAAACTTTGCCACAACATTGGCAGCACGCGGAACAGATACTGCTAAACTGTTGATGAATTACGTTACTGACTACGCACTAGCAAATGGCTATAAATCGGTAGTTGTTAATTGTATGGCTAGTGCTGAACGGGCACATGGGTTTTATGAGAAGATGGGGTTTGAGAAGTTGGGGGATAGCGTGCGATTTATGAAAAAAACTGAAGAACCAAGATCGACTTAGTGATTAAGCCTGATCTTGGTTTTTCCTAGTCATGGATACTAATCATCCTTGAATATATTATAATCTCTAATCATATACACAGCTTCACAAACGCTTGATACCTTATCACTATGAGTAACAATAATAATCGTGTTGCCTTGATCTGCCAACTTCTTAAACACTTCTAAAATCATTTCTTCAGTCTCTTCATCCAATGCACCAGTCGGCTCATCAGCCAAAATTAAACTAGGATCTTTTACTAATGCACGTGCAATTGCAACTCTTTGAGCCTCACCACCTGATAATTCCTCAGGATTTTTATCTTTTAAATGCGTAATTTCCAACAGTGATAATACTTCATGTACTTTTTCCTTTATTGCCGATTTCTTAAACTTATTTTGACATTTTAAACTAATAGCAACATTCTCGAAAACATTGCGATCGGCTAATAAGTGATAACTTTGAGTTACGATACCAATGTTTGATAATCTAAAATCAGATAATTCATCCATTTTTTTACTCATTTGCTTGCTTTTGAAAGAATAGTTTCCATCGTAGTCAACATCGATACCAGCTATTATGTTCAATAAAGTCGATTTTCCAGAACCACTTCTTCCTTTTATCGCAATTAGCTTTTCAGTAGTAATCTGAAAAGCTAAATTTTTGAAAATCTGTTGCTCACTACCTTTTTTTCGCGTGTAAGTTTTTGAAATATCTTTGAGATCTAGCATATTTATCACTCCTAGCTAAGTAATTTTCTCAGTTCCGATTTTAAACATATATGGGTTAGTACAATTAAGATAATTTGAATTCCAATAATAACAAGTATTTCTGAAGTGGCATAAAGAGCTAAAAACATGAGATAAAAAACCAGATGAAGTGGATCCGAAACATTAATCGGATATAATCCAATATAAACAAAATATATCGTGACTAACATGAGAATATTCACGAAGGAAAAGGTGCATAAGATCTCTCTTAAAATTAATTTGGAAATAGACTTGTAGGATAGACCTGATATATGGAAGAGCTCATAGTACTTCTGCCTCCTTCTAAACAAATATTTTGAAATGTGCACAGAAATAAAAGCAATAATAACAATGCAAAAGAGTAAAATGAATTGTAGCAGTTGTGCATTATAGTTTAAAATGGCTATCATCCGATTAAAGTGTGTCGTGAATTGGCTCATCCCAAAAATGATGTAATCATTAAACCCCGAACTCTCTCCAACAACACTTAATACATTCAAAACAAATTCTAACGCATTATCACTATCTTCTACAACGATATCAGCATTAATCATATCTAGAGATAAAAAGCCTTTTGCTCTTAAATCAATCGGATCGTAAGCTTGCAAAGAATAAGGGTAAGGCATGACGATATAATGATCTAAAAAGTAGTTGGGCTGGTTGGAATAAAAAATTTGGGTTCCTTGCGATAAAAAGCCATACACCTCTAGCTTAAAATTTTCAAAAGGATATTCACTAACTAAAATATCGCCTATGTTATAAACGTCTTGATAATGATGACCTAGTAAAATGGGAATGGACCTTGCGCTATAGTCAACATCCTGCCAACTAAATATTTGTCCATTCGCAAGCTCCAAATTAAAAAATTCAAAAGCTTGCTGATTCATTTGAATAGCTTTGACATCTCGATACAAATGTTCACCTATTTCATAATTCCCCATCCACTCACTCCCATAGTGAACATCAAACCTATCTCCACCCTCAAAACCTCTAATAGGAACAGGCTGGCTATTCATTGATAAAAAATGAATGTCAGATCTTTGATTTAATTTATCATAGAAACGAGAGATTGTTTCCACATTGTTCTCATCCCAACGAACACGGCCATCTTCTGCTCTTTGAATAACGGTATTTGTATTTGCTTGCATATCAATTGAAATACTGAACATTGCTTTGCCTTGGAAACCATCTTCAAAATTATTCAATTGTACCCTTGTCAACAAGGTAAATTGAATAAAGATAAACACTAACGTCAATGAAAATACAACTAAAACGGCATGTAACAGAACTAAAGTCCAGTGTTTTTTGAAGTAATGCTTTATTTCCTGCTTCATCATGAGCGCCTCTCTTTCCTTTGATTTTTTCTAAAAAAGATAGCTGTATAACTTAGCATTAATAGTAGTAGCAAGAAAGTCACTTGTAAACCCAATTCTCGCCGATCTATCGTTAGGTTCGAAAACAAGTATATCACCCAAAGAAATGCAATTGCCATACTTATTTTGGAAAGCAGTACAGCGAAAAACTTTCCAAAAATAACAAGTCGTCGTTCTCCAATTAAGCGTCGCATCTTGATTTCATCTTTGACTTCTAAGTAATACAAAAAAGCGATAATCACTGTCATAATTCCACTAATCAGTCGACCATAAATATTAATCAACGGCGTGAAAAAATCAGTTTCAAGCATCGAACCAATTCCACTTCTATAGTTAAAAGATGGTTCACCCAGAGCCAAAGCTAAAATATCCGCATCATCATAATCCACGATCAATCCTAAATCTAATGCTCGTAAAAAATCTAAGTCATTAATTAAAACCATATCATCAAGTAAGCTAGGAGTAAGCAATCCCAAAACGCCAATCACTTCGTACTCTTTCCCATTAAATATATAAGCTGTATTGTAAGCCCCTTGTATCAATTCAACATTTCGTCCAACAACGGCCTCTTTTGTATTTGACGAACTAAAAAATATACCTTCTGACAAGGGAGGTCTCCAATTCGAGAAATCATTGGTATAAAAAAGCCAAATATCATTAAACGAATGTGATTCTATTTGAGCAAAAAGACGATAGCCTAGATGACTCATTGCCTCTATTTCTATAATCTCTTCATAATTTTTTTGCGTTCTTATTTCATGTCCTGTCAGTAGTTGATTACTCTCTAAAATCAAAAGTTCTTGAGTATTCAAATAATGATGCAAAATGATACTAAATAACATTAAAAATGCAAGAAGGAGCGCAATACGCCCTTGCTTCATTCTCCTAAACATATATTTCTCACCACTCTCATTGAAAAGTCAGGAAAATAGTTGTTTAACAACTTCAACTTTTTCCTGATTTCCTTTTTTAATTAAATCCGTTAACATCATGTCCCTATCACAATTCGTATTATATCACAGAAACCATTTGGATTGTAAAATTTTTCGGTAAAAGCCTTATTTCGTCGCGAAACCTCATTTTAAGCGATTTTTAGCATTATTTTGATGTCAAAAACCGTCGAAAAACCGTTTTACCGAAATCTACTACATGGCTATTTCCTTTTTTGACCTTAAAAACATGTCAAAAATGGTGTTTTTATTTGAAGTATTTTTTTCTACACACTTTGAAGTGGTGTTATCGACAAAAATGAGTTTAATTTATTTCATTTATTTTTTTAACAGCACAAAAATATGTATCTGTTATCCAATTTTCCCCTGTAACAACAATTCTTTTGGTTTTGATTTCGCTAAACACCAGATTGGTAAAATGGACGAAGCTAAAATAACAAACAATCCCGTCACTACAAAAATAAAAATGATTCTTAAATCCAAGTTAACATTATACAATTCCAACATTTCTTCTGCTGTCATTTCTCTCGGTGTAAATAAAGTTAGTTCCCAAGGAATCTCAGAAAAGTCTGAATAATTAGTTTCTATTTGTCCAAAAAGTCGCTGTTCAAGTAAGTGGCTCGAAATTGAGCTTGCCATCATACTGCTTATAAGGACTGCCATGACCATACCAGTCAATGTGATCATCCCAACCTCTGTTAGTAGTTGAAAGATTATGCTCTTTTTTTTTGAACCTAAAGACAGATATATACCTATTTCATGACGTCGATCCCGCAAAACTAAATGCAACATTAAAAACATAATTAAAAATGTTGCGAATATCCCTCCCCACTGAATCATACTCGAAATTTCTAGTATTCCATTCATTGAATTGATAATAGTAGAGTAAACTGAATCATCAATTCCAACCACAGACCAATTTTCTGGCAATAGCTCGTCTGCTGCAATAGAAAAATTTTCAAGATTTCTTGGACTTTCTAATACGAAAATAGACTCTAGTATTGGATCTTCCTGAAAAGCTCCCTGCCCTATTGTTCTAAATTTTTCTGCATTGAAATCAAGCTTGATATTTGTATCAAATTTCAACATATCCTCCGCCAAACCTATGGGCATGTAAATGTAATCTGGATCTCCAATAATATCATCCACATTACGCCCTATTAAACCAATTATTTCAACATTCAGTGTCCGTTCAGCGAGAATTACATCATCTTCCCCTTCTGAGAAAATGTTGTAAACAATATTTTTGATTTCAATAATTGAACCAACACTTAAATCACTTGCATTTGCCATATCTCTTGGAAGTATGACAACTGGTGCACTATTACTAATCTCTTCTTTTGTAAAAGTACGTCCTTCCACTAAGTAAATGAGATCCGATGAAATATCTGCAATCTCTGGGTTATTGACTCCACGTCCCATAAAGGATCGTCCTCTATCACCCCATGCTTCTGCATTATCCAAAAATGGCCAAATTAAATTTGGACTATAAAAAAATGATCGCATGATAAAATCATAAGATTGGACATAAGAAAGATTTCCAATCGCCTCAATTTCTCCTCTGGTTGGCTGAATCCATAATGTTTCTTGTCCATACGATTTATACACCAAAGTTGCGACTGCTGGCACCTGCATTAGCAACGCTTCCTCAGTTATAAGTAAGGCTCGACTCATCACTATGCTAGTTAGCAAAACGACACCCAAAATAGCAGTCAACATTAATAGTATTATACTTTTTTTTAACTGCCTGAAGATACTTGTTGAAGCTCTATTTAGTACATTCATAAAGGCCTCCTCCTCAAGGTAGCTCAATAAATTGTATGTGACGGCTAATTGGATGAACATGGGAATGAATAGAATATATTTTCTCTGTTAACGAAAAAATACTAAATGAACCTTGAAATAAACTCGTTTCAATTGACCATGGAAGAGGCTCTGGTTCCGGAAATTCAATATCTAATTCGATTGTAACATTTCCTTTGACATCATATACTCTAAAAACAGACTCATACCCATTCACGGTTACAACGTGATTACCATCATGGGAAAATCGAACAAAATGACTATCATTATCTTTCAATTGTAAAATATGACTTGACATATCGCTGAGATCAAATATTATAATTTCGTTTCGATTTTCATCCGCTGATATATTTTCACTTGCTAACACTTTTAAATTTTGAAAATCAAATTCTCCTGCTACGAAGCCATTACTTTCAAAAACATTGAACTCACCTGTTTCCAAATTAAGAACGCCATAATAAATCTCAAACGTCTCACTATCTATGTCAATTACACGATTTTCAACAAATACTTTCTCATTTCCAACAAAATCTATCAGTCTCATTGTAGCTTCTGCTTCAAACAAAACTTCATATTCTCCAGAATGTAAATTTACTCTCAGTAATTCTCCCATTGCCCCCTTTGACCAATCCATGCTTTGATCAAATCCATATATATAAAGCTCTCCATTTTCTATTCTCGCAACAGTATCCCATAGACTAAGTAAAACAGGAACATCATATCTAGTTTCCTTTAATAACTGAAATTCTGAGTTCAAAAGTATTAAATACCTTTCCCATGTTTCCATATCCAAAACTTCTACGACATAATAACCTTCATTTATTAACGAAATATCTAAAAAAGACTGTTCTTTCCTCCCCTCTAAAATATTGTCAATTTCTCCACTCGTCAAATCTATAAGCATTATACGGGCAACCTCGTCATCACTACTCCTATAAGTAAATAGATAAGGTTGCTTTTCAAGCCTTTCAAGCTCGTAAACTATATCATCCGATATTTCAGCTTCTAACATATAACTAATCCATTCTATCCCGTCTAAATCTGCTATATTAGGAATATCTACTTCTTGCAACTCTTTTTCTAGTTCTAAACCGCTAGTGCATGCACTCAAAATGACAAGGCAAAATAGCATCCCTAAAAATTTTATGCGTTTCATTATAAAATCCCTCTACTCTCATTATTTTCTAAAATTTAAAAAAATAAAGAGCAGTGTTTCAATAATTACTGCTCTTTCAATCTTTATTAATAATACCTATCTAAGTACACCAACCAGTACCCACATTTTGTGCACCTGGAGTTAATTGTGATGTCGCAACCCAAACCACTCCGTGATTGAAGTTTGTGCGAGTAAAGCCATTATCCGGAACACCTCGCGTTTGAGCTGCTGTTCCATGAATTGTCCCGAGAACCCATGTGAATCCACCATTAGATATCCTCCCACTTTCCACCGGCATGAATACAGCTCCTCTACTATTAGTTAATCTAGCTGCTGTTCCACCAATTCCCAAAGTAGGATCATGCCTAACGGATGTATTATTCGCCGTTACATGACATACGACTCCACGATCCACTTGTGCCGGCGTTGGCTCGCTACGCGTTAATTGAGATGTAGATATCCAAATAGTTTCATTTAGACCTACTCCTCCAGTTTGTGCATTAGTTCCTCTGGTAAAAGTCCCTCGAAGCCAAGTCCAACCATTTAATCTTCTCGGTGCACTTGCCTTTCTGGTAAATCTAGCTCCCCGAGATACATTGGTATGAAGTTGACCACCAATATTTCCGTTAGAATCTGCTCTGATCGTCGTATTTCCAAGATCAACTGTAAAGTCTGAAGCACCAAAAGGAACAGCTCCGACAACATCCAACCATAAATTTCCACCAACTACAAGCACGGTGATAGCTAGTATTATAAACCCTATGTTCTTTCTAAGTTTTCCCATTGTAAATCTCTCCTATTCTCATTCTTTTTTACCCCAAGTCTCCAAACAAATTTTTGCAAAACCTAAACCTCTGATTACTTTAGCCTCCACCAAATAGCCAATTCCACCAATTACGTTCGTCTAGCATGATCCCATTCCTCCTCTTTTCGATAATTGGTTCATGTAGTTAATGAGGCTATTATACACTTTTTCAACTTGGAAAGGTTCGCTTTCAGAAAAATCCGTCAAAACATGGAAAAACTCGTTATTTTGACATTAACTTCGCTTATAAATCGTTCTTGGAAAGGTTATTTCAGCAATAAATCTGTTATTCTCTGTTGAGATTTTCAAACGCCCGTTATATTTTTCAACAACTTCATCAATAATTTGTGTACCCAAACCGTGATTTCTTTTATCAGTTTTCGTTGTTTCAAACCCAATAGATTTCGATTTCAGTTCACCTTGATAGTCATTTTCTATTCTAATACATAAACTCGTTGTTTCAGATTTAATCTCCACCCTAACTTGCCGATCATTATTTGTTTGTACGACTGCTTCAAAGGCATTTTCTAATAAATTTGAAAATAAGGAAATCATATCCAAAACACTGATTCGATGATTCTCAGGAAATACTCCCTCTAATTGAAACTCGACCTGATCAAATCGGTATTTATGAATTAAAACCTGCAATTGTGAGTTTAAAATATTTGACCCTGTCTTAAACTTCACTGCTGATTTAATTTCTGTTGTTGTTGTTTTCAGATTTTCCACCAACTGTGCCAATTCTCCATCTAATTCTTCGTTTTTAACCAACTCTGCCAATGGGAGCAATAGTTTATCAGCATCGTGAACAAATTTCGATGTTTGGATATCTTTTTTATGTAATACATCATCGTATACTTCTTGATGAAGTAGCAGTTCTTCATACATTTTGTTTTTGTTCTCAGATGTAAACACATGATCTACCTTAGCAATATAAACAATTAGGCCAAACAAGGCTACTATTCCAGACATCATTACTAGAACCGTAATCACTTCACTCCAACCAGTGTATTCCATCTGTAGAAAACTAACAAAGAAAAAGCCAAAAATAGCTGTCAAAAATACAATGGCTATTTTCTCTTTCAGACCCAATATAGCGACATTTATTTTAAGGTTCATCTTTTTTGTTACAATACACATTAGTAACAACATCAATAATCCTGAAAAATCACCAAGTACAGCATGAAAAGAATCGCCAGTCAGTTTTGCTGTGTTAACTGATTTCATGGTGAGGATCATTCCACCTACTATCATTGTTATAAGACTTGCAAAGAGATGTCCGTAAATCATAAGGAAAATTTTCTTGAAATCTTTTATCGAATAAGCTATTATAGGCACTGCAAAAAAGACTGAGACCAATGTTCGTATAGCCCAATCTAAGCTCTGTCCTTGAAAACTCAAAAATAAATCAACGCTCACCAGAAGTATAAAAATCAGAATATTCAACGACCAAACTTTTCTGTGCCGCTTTAAATCTAGTAAATAGATTAAAATGATGTATAACTCTAACGAAACTATGACATAGCGTAATGATATTAGTGGTAACATTTACTCCACTCCCCCACTCCAAAAGCGTAAGAAATCATGCATGGCTTCAAAGGCTGCTTTTGCTTTATCCCGCGCAATCTGAATTTTTTCATTTCCCTCTACGTTACATTCAAGATAGGCAAGCCTCTTTTTTACATCAATATCTATAACATTAACAAAATTCACAAGATAGGAGGTCTGAACACGATAAAATCTATTTTTGGGCAAAAGTTCTTTCCAATATTTTAGGCTTTTATTTGATGGTGTTTTTTCATATTTCGTATAAATAATGCTATTTTTTCCATCAGTTTCAATGTGTGTAATATCATTAGTGTAGATGAGTTCTTCAATGGCTTCTTCTCCAAACTTATCCTTGTACTGTACCTTGATTCTTTGATTGGTATGTATTCTGTTTGTCGAAGCAATCATCGCCTCGACAAAAGCTTTTTCATTAAAGTTTTTACTTAAAAATCTAAATCCGCCGACTGGTAGAGCTTCTGCTCCACGCGCATCGTGCATTGTCAAAAATATGATGATTGGTTTTTTATGTCTATCCTGCAATTGTTTTGCAGTCTTAAATCCGTCTATTCCGCCTGGCATCTCCACATCTAAAAATAAAATATCATGTTCGATCTCGCTGTCCAACGCTTCTTTTCCATTACTGTAATGAGCAGTAATTTCATATTCAATATTCACAAACTCTGGAAATTGAAAAATTCTTATTAAATAAATCTCCAATTTCTCAATATCGGATTTCAAGTCATCACAAATCCCAATATTTAATTTTCCTCTTGAAGCCTCAAACATTTTGTTTCCCTCCTTAACTGTCAGTACACAAATTATCCCACAAAAATATATCATAGTCAAGGGGTATCCAAATAGAAATTAACACAAATCATCATATTTTGACAATTTGTGTTAATCGACATCCTATATTTTTTTTAGATTGTAAATCATGTGTTTTATCGTTATGATTTTACTCAACGTGATCTACTTCGTATGTAAACCTCTGGCGTAAAGCTCCATAACAAACCTTCATTTTCTCTACGAATAACTTGGTTATTCATCAATGCATAATAAAATGGTAATCTTTCAGCCGTTCCCCATAAAAAACAAATATCTCCAGTGCCAACACCATCACACTCCCAATTCGGACCAAATTCAATGATTTCATCTTTCTTCCTGTTGAGCGCATTATACCACACCCAACAATAGCTATAAATAGCTAAAAAATTCAAGATTTCCTCAATTGAGTGGCTAATATTGAATCTTATCACGAAATATTTTGCATTTAAAAAATGATGAACTTCACTCAAATCAAAAAATAAAGTATAACGAAAACGCTCCCGATTTGTCTCTTCGAAACTCTCTCTCCAGATTGAGCATATCTTAAATAAACGCCAAATAAGGCAATTGCCGTTGTAAAACTAACTATGAGACTGAGCATAATATCAACTCCATAATTTAACTGCAATTTTATACTGAAATATGAAAACCAATTTCTTTTTAATAAAATCAAATCATAAATATTAATTAATACACTCACTTCACCTTGTCAACATAGCCTAAAACGAATTACTCCATATCTAAGGGCAACTCTTGCCAAAAAGAAAGCTAATAAATAAAAGAACAGCATGAAGATGATAAACGCAACTTTACTGCTTTTCTTTTCAAATTGTGGCATCATAAAAATCTCCTCTATGGCAAAGCTGAAAATAGCCATATTTTGACTATCCATGCTAATTCTTAAACGTTCATAAACCCCTTACATCTCCAATGAACGCTTCAACATCCTCCGAACGCGTGCACCAACCTGTAACAAGTCGTGCAATTGTAATCTTTTCTTCTTTTAACCATGGAAACATCGTATATTTCTCACTCAGTTTCTCAAATTGCTCGTGAGTAAATTCAATAAATAGCTGATTTGTGGTCGCTGGGAATTTCAAAGCAATCCCTTTCTCCTCCAAGACTGCCTTAATTCTCATTGCCATTTCAACGCCATGCTTTGCTGCTTCGTAATAGAGCCCATCTTTGAAAAATTCTTCAAATTGAACCCCTAGCAAACGACCTTTCGCTAAAAGGGCACCGCGTTGTTTCATCAAATATCTAAAATCTTTTTTCAACCTGTCATTCACAATGACAACAGCTTCGCCAAATAAGGCACCGACTTTTGTACCACCAATATAAAAAATATCGCAAGCCTCAGCAAGGTCTTCTAGTGTCCAGTCGCAGTCGGTTGCCGCTAAGGCATAGCCAAGTCTGGCTCCGTCGACGAAGAAAGGAATTTCAAATTCATTGGCTACTTTTTTGATTTCCAACATTTCGGCTTTTGTGTAGATATTGCCGACTTCGGTTGATTGTGAAATGAAGATCATACCTGGTTTTGGTGAGTGAATATTTTCGGGTATATCAACTATTTTGCGAATTTGTTCTGCAGTAATTTTACCCGTTTCTGTCTGGATAGTAATGACTTTATGGCCCGTTGCCTCGATTGCGCCTGTTTCAGCTACAGCAATATGACCTGTTGATGGAGCAATGACTGCTTCGTGCGGGCGTAAAATAGAAGATATGACCGTTAGGTTCGTCTGTGTGCCTCCAGCTAGAAAATGGACATCTGCATGCGGTTGGTTGCATAAATTTTTAATTAAATTTGCTGCTGATTCACAGTAATGGTCTGTTCCATAGCCTGGGGTTTGTTCCTCGTTTGTTTCTATCAGTCTTGCTAATATTCTTGGATGAGTGCCTCGGGTGTAGTCGTTTTCGAATCGTATCATTTTAATTACTCCTCTCGTGCCACTTTTATTTGGTTAATCTTATTTTACAACATCTTGCGCCATTGCACAACAGTTTTCACATATGACCATACGCTTTCAGGCTACTATAGTCATTTCTGCCAATGATGACGTGGTCTAAAATCGGGATTCCGATAATCAGGCTTGATTCAACTAATTGTTTTGTTATTATGATATCTTGTTCCGACGGTGTTATATCCCCAGAAGGGTGATTATGAATGCAAATGATAAAACTAGCCATCCTCTTAAGAGCCGTTCTAAAAACTTCTCTTGGATGAACCAAAGAAGCGTTAAGTGCACCGATAAATACTGTGTCTTTTGCGATTAGCTTTTGTTTGATATCAAGAGATAATACTACAAAGTGCTCTTGTTTTAAGTATTTCATTTCATCACCTAGCAAAAGAAAACAATCTTCTGGCGTTGCAACCGTAGGCACATTATTTTCCCCCAATGTCAATGCTTGTGAGACTCGTTTCCCCAATTCGATGCTAGCTAGTATTTGGACAGCTTTACTCTGCCCAATTCCTGGTATCTCTGTTAATTCATGCATAGAGATATCATTAAGATGCTTAATTCCTTCTGTTTTTTTCAAGATCGATTTAGCCAAGTTTAAAACTGACTGATGTTTAGCACCCGTTCTTAAGATAATAGCTAACAATTCAGCATTAGCTAAAGCACTGGGACCATGTTTTACAAGTCGTTCTCTAGGTCTTTCTTCGAGGGGCAAATCTTTAATTAATATTTCTTTCACTTTCATCACGTCCTAATTTCGTCAAAAATTACCCTATTATATATATACGCAAAAAAAGGCCCCAATCATTTGTGAAATTCATTGAAAACGCCCATCAATTTAATTTTTTTTTAATTGTGAGAAGCTGCACTAAAAAATCAAATTTTTAATTGACATTCGGATGAAAAAATGATACAATATCTTTCGTGTGTGTGAAAGGCAGCCACTCGTTGTCATTTATAGATTTTAGATTAATACCGCCAACGTGACTTGAAAATTACGATGCGAAAAGTGCTATTAGTTCTCACGGCTGCTGAGGGTAAACGTACATTATTGATAATCTATCCTGTAAATATAACGACTTACTCCTTGAAGATGCATAAAAAAATTGAACATAAAGTTCTATTATATTTTAAGGAGGCCAAAATTATGGCACGTTATACAGGACCATCTTGGAAAATCTCACGTCGTTTAGGTTTTTCAATTTTAGAAAATGGTAAAGAATTAAACAAAAGACCGTTCCCTCCAGGGCAACATGGTCAAGCACGTCGTGGTAAGTTAAAAGACTACGGACTGCAATTACAAGAAAAGCAAAAATTGCGCTTCGCTTACGGGGTGACTGAAAAGCAATTTCGTCGTACATTCGACCGTGCAGCTAAAATGCAAGGTAAACAAGGTGAAAACTTCATTTTGTTACTTGAGTCAAGATTAGATAACCTTGTATATAGAATGGGTATTGCAACAACTCGTCGTCAAGCTCGTCAATTGGTAAATCATGGACATATTCAAGTTAATGGCGCTCGCGTTGATATTCCATCATACCAAGTAACTATTGGTCAAACGATCAGTGTTCAAGAAAAATCAAAAGGGTTAACGGTAATTAAAGAAGCACTTGAGTCAACTGTTAGTCGTTTGGATTTTGTTAATTTTGATGAGGGTAATATGTCTGGAACTTATTTAAGATTTCCTGAACGTTCAGAGGTATTTGCTGATATTCAAGAGAATTTAATCGTAGAATATTACAACCGTGCTTAATCTTATCGATTAGCTATTAGAATCATGAAAAGGAGTTGGATACTAACCGACTCTTTTTTCATAAAAAAAATTGCTGTGTTTTGTAACAACACTTTACTCAGCAATTTTCTTTTTCAATTCTTTATCAAATACACGTGATCTTATCATGGCAATTTCATATTTGTAAGGGGCATTTTTTCTATCAGTTTCAGGTACTGGCACATACGGTGTTTCTAAAATTTTTGTAATGTGTTCGTAAGCAGTGTGATGAACAATATATTCTAATGTTTTCCAACCGATTTCGCCAAATCCAATATTTTCATGACGATCTTTTTTCGCACCGACAACATTTTTGCTATCGTTGATATGAAAAACAGCAATTTTGTCAACCCCTACAACACGGTCAAATTCTGTCATGACACCGTCAAAATCATTTACAATATCATAACCTGCATCATGAACGTGACATGTATCAAAACATACCATCAATTTATCACTTAGCTTGACATTGTCGATTATATAGGCAAGTTCTTCAAAAGAGCGCCCGAGTTCCGTCCCCTTTCCTGCCATTGTTTCCAAAGCTATCGTAATTTTCATATCCTCATGAAGCACCATATCTAAACCTTCGACAATACGCTGCAGGCCTGCTTCAACTCCCGCACCAACATGTGCACCCGGATGCAAAACGATCGTTTTAGCACCAATTGCTTCTGAACGCTTTACTTCTTTCGCTAAAAATTCAGTTGCAAGTTCAAAAGTCTCTGGTTTAACCGTGTTAGCTAAGTTTATAATATAAGGTGCATGCACAATGATTTCATCAAAGCCATTTTCGCGCATTTTTTCCCAGCCCGCTTCGATATTAAGCTCCTCTATCGGCTTTCTTCGTGTATTTTGTGGAGCTCCCGTATAAATCATAAAAGTATTCGCTTCATAACTCATCGCTTCACGAACAGCACCAACTAGCATTTCCTTTCCCGCCATTCCAACATGTGAACCTATTTTTAACATTATGACCCTACCTCCTCATCTAATTCAAAAACATATCCAGAGCAACTTTGAAAATTGGTGCTAAGGATATGTTTCAATTATATCATTTTGAGTCATAAATTTCAAACCAAATAAGCTTTTCAATAAAGCTCAATTACCACAGCATTGCTTCTAGTTTCTTCATTTAAAGATTGTGTAATGAAATCCTATTCTGCGGTTGTAAATTCGTGAAGAAAGATTAAATAATCAATATCTTTGTTTTCAAAACCATTCAGCTGATCATCTAGATCTAAGTTTATATCTTTAATCACACCGATGATATTGGCGTTGTTTTGTGTTAAATAACGCGCCAACACATTAGCATCTTCTTTTTGTTGTTGAAATAAAGAAAAATCGTCGGTTTTAATATAACGCTGGCTTTCATCAAGCGTCGGTACTGCGATAACCACACTAGCACCTTGAAAAAGCTGATATCTCCTACGCATAACAATCAACTCAAGTTCAACACATTTATCTTGGATGTCAAATGTTGTAAATAGCTTGCCGACACACTCACCATTACTTTTACTCGTTATTTTATTCATAAAACTACCCCCTATTTTTTGTTTTTTAACCTTTTTTTGATGCTGAAGATGACGCAAGCTATTATTGCACTTAGTGTCATAAGCCAAACAATCCAATCCAAATTGTTTTCCATCAACCAATTTGCTACATTATAACCGTTCATTTCTTCTCCTCCCTTCGTATAAGCAACTGTGAAAATCGCCAATCCTAGTAATGCATGCTTTTTAAGAGTGCCAAAAATACACTATTCACTATCGAAAATACCTACGATTCGATGATTTTGGCGATTTAGCGATATTTTGGGCTAGATTTGAGATCGAAAATATACACTATTTGGCGATTTTGGCGATTTAGTGATAGTTTCGAAATCGAAACTTTTTTTCACAGGTTGCCTGTATAAAACAGATTATACCTCATATTTTTGTATTTTCCTACAGTAAACTCCTAAATCCGTGAGGTAGAAATTTGTCTTTTTTTGTCGAATGGGTGAATAATTGTGAAAAACCCTTTGACAAGCGTTAAGTTTGGCGATATAATGGAGATCTGAATAGGTGAGATATGGAGGTTTCGGGTGATGAAAAAAAGAAAGATTGTATTAAAGATCGCATCCTTGTTGCTTGCAGTTGCAGTTTTTATGCCTCCAAATGGTAGCTTTTTTTGGTAGGTGAACCATTGTTACCGAAAAAGTTGAACAGATAAAAAAAGAAGACCTGATGGATTGTCTTCTTTTACTAAATAGGTGCAAAATGATAAAAAGCCCTTTGAATAAGAATTAGATTTGATGATATTATGCCTGTTGAGAAATAATTGTAGACTGGAGGTTTCGGGTGATGAAAAAGAGAAAGATTGTATTAAAAATCGCATCATTGTTGATTGCGTATGCAATAATCGTACCTTCAAATGGTAGCCATTGGGTGCTTGGGGAGCCGCTATTACCAAAAAAATTAAGCAAATAAAAGAAGACCTGATGGATTTTAATCCAAAAAGTCTTCTTTAACAAACCGATAACAAAGCATTAGATTTGATGAAAAATGAATGGCTTAGGATGTGAGGATTGGAGGTTTTGGGTGATGAAAAGAAAAAAGTTTATGTTAGCACTTGCATCATTTTTACTTGCCTATGTAGCAATCGTGAATTCAAACACCAGCTTTTGGTGGGTTGGCGAGCCTGAATTACCACGTAGTTAAGAAAGAAGTCTTGTGATGAATTATTCACCAAGGCTCTTTTTTATTTCTGTCAGCACATTTATGGCATCTTTTTTATCTTGCAACGGAGGTAAATCAACGCCTAATTCGCTGGCAAAAGCTTCAAAATCATCTTTAAACTCTTCATTATTTTCTTTTTCGTTAATCTCAAACCACAGCTTTGTCATCCTATACCTCAATTTCTTTGGTGACATCCTGTCAACCGTTCTTTCATATAAGGTAATACAAGCAGGGATAATAGCAGCACCCGCTAGAACAGCACCGAGAGTCAAAAGCAAAAAATAGGAAAGGCTGTATTTAAAATTCATAATAGCCATAGGGATTAAAACAAGAAGTCCTATTAGGCTGATAAAAATCTTAAGTTTAGGATTGTCTTGAATACTATTAAACCACTTGTACCAGTGAAATTTTTTGCATAAAATAACAATTACGATAGTAGAAATCATTTGAGTTAGTAAAAAAGAAAATGGTGAAAATATTTCGATCACTTGATTTACTAACCAAATACCACCAGCAAGGGGTATTTGTATAACACCTACTGTTAGTAGTGAAATAATATAAATCATGATTAGGTCAGATATTTCAGCACGTCTTATAATAATTTTAATTGAAATCAACATAACAATGATACTCACTACTCTAAAAAGATATCCATCAAAGTAACCAATCGGAGCAACTAATGCTGTATACAAAATGGCCAACACCACATGATGCCACTCAACCTTCATATACCGCTTCATCATCTTATGAGAAATAAAATACATCATCACAAAATCCATGAAACTTAGAGCAAACTGAACAACCCACCAAATCACAACTTCTGTCATTTCTGCCATCCTGAGTCAACTCCTTCCATTGCTCTTAATACAAGCTTTTTAAAACTATCACTCATCGGTATTTCCACAGGATAATCTCGCTCATCACTATAAATCAATTCAATACACTGATGTTCCCGCGATTTATGAACAAATCTAATCACCCTCTTATTAACCGCATAATTCCGATGACATTTAATAAAAGTATTTGATCTATTGTATCCCTCAAGAAAGCGAGTTAAAGTCATGGGAACTTCAATTTCTTCATAGCTTTTTGACTCAAAGTCATACACAAAAATAATTACTTTACCCCCATTTCCATAAACATAAGCAATTTCAGCCAAATCAAGCTGGATCACTTTTGCATGCGTATCGATCACAAATTTTTCCGCAGAATCTGGCAAACTTTCGAGCGCCTGCTTTAAGTAGTAATCAAGTTCTGAAAAAAACAAATCTCTAGTCGGATACATAATTGGATAATACTTATCTGGATTTTTTAATTGAAGACGACTATTTTGATTTTCCAAAATCGCAACAATTAGCTGTTGAGGCGATTTTTTTCGGATCAATTCAACCAGATCTGCACCAGTTCCATCTTCATTTTCCCAGTTGAAACCAACAAAAGGAATATCAAGTTCATATCGTTCGATAATCTTCTTAGTTTCTTTAAATGTTGATGAAGTAATAAACTGCGCATAGACATTCAAAGATGCACACAACTTAGAAATCTTAGTTACAAGGTACTGTAAAATAGTTGGGTCATCATACGCAATCAATATTTTCACTACCTTTTCCCGCATGCAAACCCTCCTTATCCACTATAGCAGATTTTCCCCCTCTCCAATTATTATCTCATATCAATTTTCTCATCTTAAATTTTAACAAAAAATACTACTATTTGCAAGCATAATATCACAAACAACATTATTTTCGCTTCCGTTTTTCTTGACGCCGAACTTTATCCATCTCTAATTTCATTTTTTTCTTATAACCAGGTGATACTTTTTTCGGTTTTCTCACTTTTGCCTTCGCAATTTTATCAATTTCATTTGCATGCTTCTCTCTTGAGGTACGTCGATTTCTTTGGTTTGATTCGACCATATCACCCGACTTGTTCAGTTCTTTATAAGAAAACTTGATGCCCCGAGCTTCGAGTTGTGCCAAAGCCGCTTCTTCTTTTGTGTCAAAAAGGGTAATAGCAACGCCATCAAATGAAGCACGAGCTGTTCGTCCTGTTCGATGAATGTAGAATTCTAGATCTACTGGAAGCTCGAAATTGATGACATGACTAATCCCTTCGATGTCAATTCCCCGTGCCGCGATGTCTGTTGCGACAATGTATTGATATTTTAAATTGCGGATTCGGTTCATTACTTGACGCCGTTTTCGAGGATCTAAATCACCGTGGATTTCACCTACTTTAAAACCTGATGCAGTTAATTCACGGGCAATTTCCGCTGCATTCTTTTTTGTATTTGCAAAAATAACGGCTAAGTACGGGTTAATTGCTGGTAGAATCTTCTTCAACACTTCTATTCTTGGACGATGTTTTGTTGGATATAAAATATGTTCGATTTTAACAGCTGTTTGCTGTCGTGGCCAAATATGGATGTGTTCGGGTTGTTGCATATATTTTTTTAGAAACGGTTTTAATCCAACTGGAATAGTTGCAGAAAAGACCATCATTTGAAGATTTTTATCCATAGTGCCAGCAATTTGGTCGATATCCTGTAGAAATCCCGCTTCGAGGGTCATATCAGCTTCATCGATAATAAACATCTTTGCTGTGTGGACAAGAAGCGCGCGTTCGTTGATGGCGAGGTCTTTTATACGCCCCGGTGTGCCGATAACAATTTGGGGCTGGGTTTTAAGTTTTGCAAGGCTTCGTTCTTTGTCTGTTCCTCCCATATAACGAGCGATGGTAATCGGATCTTGAGAAAAAGAAGAGATGTGTAGGGCTACCGTATATATTTGCTCGGCAAGTTCGCGTGTTGGGGTTGTAATAATCGCTTGAACTTTTTGTTCTTTTTCATTTAAGGTTTCGAAAATTGGGATTAGGAATGCATGGGTCTTGCCGCTTCCAGTTTGGGATTGACCGATGATATCCTTCTTTTTTAGGGCAAGAGGGATCACCTGCTGTTGGATAGGGGTGAGTTCAGTGAAATTTAGATCATCAAGTGCCTCTTTGATATAGGGTTTGATTTTTAACTCTGTTATGTTCATGGTTATCGTACCTTTCAGCGCATAACTTAGCGCAGTTTATATATAAATTATACCACTAATCGCCAACAATTACATGCTTTTTACGAAATTTTTGCGAATTCTTCAGAAGCATTTAAATTTTCAACCATTACATATATGAGAATGATGAGCTCAGGGTGGCGTTTTTTCGAGATGTATCCAGACAACAAAAAAAGCAAGTGCAGTGACTAAAATCAGATCTTTCTAAGACTTTTGAATAGACCCATCACTTTTGACTTGCTTTTTTGTCCTCAATTAGAGGGAAATTAATAAATTAGGCTACTGGCTATCTCGTAAAGAAGCGCGGTAGAAGAATGGTGTGTTACCGAAATCTGTTAAAATCCCATCAACACCGCTTGTAAGTAAAACTGCTTGTTGGAAACGCACTGGTACCATTGGTGCTTCGTAAACAAGCAACTCAGCAACTTCTTGATAGACTGCTTCACGGTATGCTCGATCTGAAGATTGACGTCCACGCTCTAAAAGCTGATCGACTTCTGCATTTCTAAAGAAGAAGCGATTTCCAGCATCACCAACTTGATCACTATGTAAAATTGGGAATAAACCGTAATCAGGATCTCCTGTTGTTGTAACCCAACCTAACATAAACATGTCATGCTCACCAGCTGCAGTATTCTCGAGATAAGCACCCCATTCTAACGATGTAACATTAACAGTAATGCCAATTTCGGCTAAAGATGCTTGCACGAAGACACCGACAAGTCCGCGGAAATTGTTCCCTTCGTTATACCAGAAGTTGAGTTCAATATCCGTATAGCCTGATTCTTCAAGTAGCTCTCTCGCAAGGTCTACATCAAAAGCTAATCCTTCAACTGTTGGTGCCATATCAACAAGTGGGGCAAGTGGACCTGTTGCAATTGATCCTACACCTTCAGCTAAACCGTCAACAATCGCACCTCTATCAATTGCATGAGTAATGGCCTGACGAACAAGTGGATTAGCAAGTGGACCTGCTTCGGTATTAAAGCCGATATAATCAAGCGTTGTCGTTTGAAGCAAGCTAACATCAATAGAATCTATCCCTGAAGCAACCGCAAAATCCGCTGGCTGACCAACTACATAATGAGCTTCTCCTGTTTGCACCATCGCAAAACGTGTCGCTGGCTCTGGTACAACAACGAAGCGGACATAGTCAGGAATTGCAAGTTGACTTCCCCAATAAGCTTCATTTCTAGCTAGAAGGAGGAAATTCCCATGTTCGCGATCAGCTAATACAAATGGTCCTGTTCCTATTGGTTCAACATCTTCGCCAACTGCTGCTGCTGCAATCGCATTCGGGCTGACCATGAAGCCACTACGGTGTGCTAAGTGACCTGGAAGCGGTGCAAATGGAAACTCAGTATGAATATGAACAGTGTACGTATCGACAACTTCAACCTCAGTGATCATGTCAACGATAAACAAAGCAGGCGATGCCTCTTCAATGTTTAAAAGTCGATTTAAATTGAGTGCTACAACATCAGCATCAAAATAAGCACCATCCGTGAAATAAACTCCTTGTCGCAAAGAAAATTCCCAAATGGTCGGTTCAATCTGCTCAAAACTTGTCGCCAAACGCGGCATTAATTCTGAGGTGACAGGGTCAAAACGCGTTAAACCATCAAGCATTTGTGATTGTGCATCAGTAGAAGCTGAATCATTTGAACGAATCGGATCTAAGGAGACTGCATCGGACGGTACAGCATAGATGATTTCACCACCACCAGTAAGCGGTGTTTCATCTTCACCTCCACCTTCTGTAGCTTCAGTGGCAGCCTCAGTATTGTTTTGGCCACCAGCCGTCGTATCTTCAGTATCACCGCACGCAACTAGAAACAACATAAACGCGAATGCTAACAAAGCTAGCCAAGTACTTCTTTTTCTCATAGGATTTCTCCTCCTTCATTTTATTTATCTGCTTTGATCATTCATGCTTCATATTCATCAAGTTCACAAGTCAACGGGCAATAGTGATACTCAATAAATTTGGCGCATTTTTGAAACAGATGGTGCGAGGCTCAAATGCATTAAGCATCCCACCATCTGTTTCAAAGACCTTAAGCAAATGTGATCTTTCATTTATTTTTACCTATAGCTATAAATTAAGCTCTTTTGTACGTATGCAAGCTACATAATGCATCGGATCATCTTTTTGAGCTTCAAGAGGCGGGACAGTTCTCTTACAAGCTGCAGTAACAAATGGACAACGAGTATGAAAAGGACAACCTGATGGTGGATCTAGGGGCGTCGGCACATCACCTTGTAGGATAATCTTGTCTTTCGGGTTGTCAAAATCAATCGTCGGAATTGCAGAAAGTAATGCTTTTGTATACGGATGGCGCGGACGATTAAATAGCTCTTCGCTGTCTGAGATTTCCATCACTTTACCGAGATACATAACAATGATTTTATCTGATATATGTCGAACAACACCTAAGTCGTGGGAGATGAATAAATAAGTCAAGTTGAATTTTTTTTGCAGATCTTTAAGCAAGTTGAGTACTTGTGCTTGAATACTCACATCAAGCGCTGAGACAGCTTCGTCGCAAACTATCAATCTTGGTTTTGCAGCAAGCGCTCGGGCAATGCCAATTCTTTGACGTTGACCACCTGAAAATTGGTGCGGAAGTAGGTCGATTTGATGTTCTAAAAGTCCGACAGTTTCTAGTAATTCTTTAATTTTTTCACGACGACCATTTTTACCTCTACCCTGAACAGTCATCACTTCATTGAGCATTTGGTAAACCGTTTGTCGTGGGTTAAGAGAGGCGAAAGGATCTTGAAAGATCATTTGAATATCACCGCGTGTTTTCCTCAAAGCAGATTTTGATAGCTTCGTTAAATCTACACCATTAAAAGTAATTTGACCCGCCGTTGGTGCGTCAAGTTGCATAATTGCACGACCTGTTGTTGACTTACCGCAACCCGACTCGCCAACAATGCTTACTGTCTCACCAGCATTCACTGTAAAACTCACATCATCAATTGCTTTTACTTGCACAGTTTTACCAAATCCTGTTTTAACAGGAAAATATTTTTTTAAATTTCGTACTTCCAATAACGGTTCGCTCATAATACAGATGCACCTCCTTTTTCTTGGGTTGTCACATCAGTTTTGATCACCATTTTTTTATGAAGTCCGCATTCGATCGCCTCGGAGTGAATACATCTGACTCTACCGTCTTTTAATGCTGGCATTTGTTCGTGGCATAGATCAGTCGCATAAGGGCATCTTGGTGCAAAAGCACAGCCGGATGGTAATTCATAAGGACTTGGAACATGCCCTTCAATAATCTCAAGCTTCTCTTTTTTCTCTTCATGAGTCGGTAATGAAGCAAGCAAGCCTTTTGTATAAGGGTGTAGCGGATTTTTAAAGAGTGTGACAACATCTGTATATTCTACAATTTTACCGCAGTACATAACAGCAACATCATCACACGTTTCAGCAATGACCCCTAAGTCATGGGTTATCATAATCATTGCTGTATTTGTTTCGGTTTGTAATGTTTTAATGAGTTTTAAAATTTGTGCTTGAATCGTTACATCTAGAGCTGTTGTCGGTTCGTCTGCAATTAGTAATTCAGGATTAGAAGCGAGCGCCATCGCAATCATGACTCGTTGACGCATGCCACCTGAGAGCTCAAACGGGAATTGACTCGCCCGCTTTTCCGGTGAGGGGATACCGACTTTATCAAGCATGTCAACTGCTTTGTTCCAAGCCGCTTTACGTGATGCCTGTTGATGAATTCGAATCGCCTCAGCAATCTGTTCGCCAATTTTCATTGTTGGATTTAAGCTAGTCATCGGTTCTTGAAAAATCATCGATATTTCATTGCCACGAATTTTGCGCATCTCGGATTCTTTAAGCTTCAATAGATCTTGTCCTTTGAGTAAAATTTCGCCATCCATGATTTTGCCCGATGTTCCATGTAAAAGTTGCATAATAGATAAGCTCGTAATGCTTTTTCCAGAACCCGATTCTCCAACAATGCCAATCGTACGCCCTGCCTCTAATGTAAGACTAATGCCATTAACAGCCTTTATTTCTCCACGGTCGCTAAAGAAAGAGGTTTTTAAGTCATTGATTTGTAGTAATGGTTTTGTCATCATACTCACCTCCTAATTTAATTCAATGCGCTTATTAATAAGTCGATAGGAAATATCCACTAAGAAATTCACAACAACAAAGACGAGTGCATAAATAAGTACTGCCCCTTGTAAAAGCGGAAAATCTTGTGCTCTGATCGCATCAATAACGAGTCTGCCCAAACCATTGATCGCAAAAATACTCTCTGTGATGATTGCACCACCAAGCAAACTACCAAATTGCAAACCGACAATCGTCACTACAGGGATCAGACCATTTTTGAGGGCGTGTCTAAAGATGATAATGCTACTTTTAACACCTTTGGCATAAGCAGTGCGGATGTAATCTTGACCTAACACTTCTGTGAGTGAATTAGAAGTCATACGTGCAATCACAGCCATGCCAGTAATTCCAAGTGTAAGCATCGGCATAATCATCTGCTGCCACGAACCCCAACCAATAATCGGTAACCAATCCATCCTGACACTAAAGAACTGAATTAGAAGGATTCCTAGCCAAAAGTTCGGCATACTTAAGCCTACTAAGGATACGAGCATTAATAGCTTCTCGACGAAGCTGTACTTGTTTTTCATCGCTGCTGAAAGAACGCCAACAACAAGCCCTAGCAAGATCGAAAGAGATGTCCCTGCAATAGCAAGTTGTAAGGTAATAAAAAATCGATTCTCAAAAATCTCAAGGACGACAGGTCTTCCTGTACGAATTGAGTTCCCCATATCACCTTGGAGTAAACTACCAATATAATTCAAAAATTGTACATGAAGTGGCAAATGAAGTCCTAAATTAATTCGCATTTGCTCAAGTTGCTCTGGACTTGCTGCCTCACCTGCCATGATTCTTGCAGGATCTCCCGGGATTAGGTGGAGAATTAGGAAAACAGCCAAAGTAACACCGATTGCAACAGGGATCATTTGTAATAAACGTTTTGTAAAGAAATAAAACATATCATCTACCTCCCTCTTGGTCTTAGGACATCTCTTAGTCCATCACCAAGCAAGTTAATGCCAAGCACTGTTATCAAAATAGACAAGCCAGGATATAGAACAAGATGCGGAGCTTGTAGTAAAAATTCACGTCCATCTGCAAGCATTGTTCCCCACTCAGGAGTTGGTTGTTGTGTACCAAGTCCTAAAAAGGACAAACTCGCAGCTGTTACAATCGCACTCGCAATATAAAGGGTCATTTGGACAGTGATGGGAGAGAGTATATTTGGTAATATATGACGTGCCAAAATCCTCAAGTCGCTAGCTCCCACTGTTTTAATTGCATCGATATATTCTGCTTTTTTTACTTGCATCGCTTGACCTCGAGCTATTCGAGCAAAAAGTGGAACAGCGAAAATTGAAACGGCGACAATTGTATTAAAGGTGCTTGCACCAAGAATTGTGATAATGGCTAACGCAAGAAGAATTCCTGGAAATGCAAGCAGAATATCACAAAAACGCATAATGACACTATCAATCCATTTGCCATAATAGCCTGATATAATCCCCATTGTCACGCCGACGACTGCTCCGAAAAAAGAGGCAAGCACACCGATCATTAGGCTAATACGTGTTCCAAATATAAGTCGTGAAAACATATCTCTGCCTAGTGCGTCCGTTCCTAACCAGTTATCTGCTGAAGGGGGATTAAGCCTAGCAGGTACATTAATCGCAAGAGGATCATGTGTAACAACAAGTGGAGCAAAAATCGCCACTAATACCAACACAAGTACAATACTTCCACCAATGACAATTTGTGAATTTTTCAAAAACTTTTTAAGCATAAACATATTATCCTCCTCATGTCATGAGTCTTTTTATCATGAATCAGCTTGAAGATTTGAAAAAAAGAGACTGTTAAGAATAGGTATTTCAGTCTCTCGTACCAACTAAACAAGCTCGCTCATTTAAGTAGCTTGTCGAGGAAGTAGGTTTTTCTTTCATTTTCAAAAATAATTTCGATTATACTAACAGACGACTTGATCCTTTGTCAATAATTAATTTTCAGAAAATGTTTTCCGAGTATTGGAAAATGTTTTTATTGCACTTTGTTTTTCCATCTGTATCGCTTTCTCCATTTTTCAAGTAATCTCTGTCGAAAAAAATTCACAGCTAAATCTTACTTCAAAGCTTAAAAACAAATGAAATAACCTTACTTCTAGTATCACCCCCGCGAGATCTCTCAAAATATTAATCTAGCTCTTCATAGTTTCTTAAGAAAGATTTAAGATTTCTCGACCGTTATTCTTAAGATTTACACTGTATAATCAAAGGCATATCCAAGGAGGTTTTTCAAGTGTTAAAACTAGAATTAAGGCGTTATTTATTTTCAAAAAGCACCCTCGTTTTTCTATTAGGCGTTACCGTTATAAGCGCCCTCAGCTGGGGTTCATCTTTATATGAACAAAGTTTAATATTGGAGCAAAATTTGAGATTTGCAGATGCACCAGAGGGCGATTCTTTATATATTGTTTATAATGGTTGGACATTTTTATATAATCTGTGGTTTAACAATGCTGGTTCCAGTGCGTTTACCATCTATTTCGTTTATGCCTGGCTCGGGGTAGTCCTTACGTCTCGACTCCACGCTGAAAGAGCCAATCGTTTCGGTAATTTGATCATCACACGCCAAAGTTATAAGCAGAGATTTCACAATATCTCATTGGCGCAGTCGATCTATATTACGATACTTATAGGTGTCTATATTTTAATTTCGGTCATTGTATCGCTGCTATTAGGTGGTCCTACTCATACTTCAAATGTTGGCATCGCAGCTTACAATTGGATCGCTTGGGTGGGCATTTCAGTGCTTCAATTTCTATGGCTTTCAATTTCATTCGTTGTCATTAATTTCTTTTGCTTACTTTTAAATATGTGGATTAAGCAAAAACAGCTGCTTCAAATACTTCCTTTTGTTTTTTTCTTCATTGTTCCAACCTTTCTTTGGACACTAACTGTGCAAACTTCACCAGCGTTATTTCGCATCGTTAGTGGCTTTAACAACACAGAGATGACGATGAATGCTTTTGGGTTTTTATTTCAAGATTGGGGCTTCGGGCATTTTTTAAGAAGTGCTCAAACTGTTGTCACAACCATTGCTTTCATTATCATCCTTTACCCACTTCACTTGCGAAAAGGAAATGATTATTTATGAAAAAACTAGGACGAATCATAGTTTATTCACTCAGCGGGCTTCTCATTTTCTCTCTGGCATCCAGTTTTCCCAATGGTGATTCTATTTATTGCCATGCAAATGGACAATTCTATGCAGAACTTGGTTTTGATTGTCAAAATCATGTGAATGCTTTTCTATCAGCTTATTTAGCAAATCCTCAAACTTATTTTTTCACGATCAGTCTACTACTGGTAGTAATCTTGCTTTTTCATCATATTCCTTATCTCAAGCCGGAATATTGGGTACGTATCGCTGATCATCCAGGGCGGTGGGTTGTTAAAAAAATATTTTTAACTAGTCTGGAAGTCGCATTTTTGTTTTATTTTATCTTTCTTCTACCAGGGTTTGCTTTGGGATTTTCCATTTGGTGGAACTTACAACTTTTGTACTATTTGTTATACCTATTCATTTTTATAGCGCTCGTTAACATGATATTTCACGTGATTTATGTCATCAGCGAAAAATATATCATCGCTCTATTCGCATTTTTCTTTATCAATATCATTTTCTTCTATATCATCTATGAAATTTCATGGTTAATAGGTGGGACTTTCACTGATGTAGATGGGATTGCAATATTCAATCCAGCCAATGATCCTTTGATTCTCAGAACATCTATTGCCTATATTTTCATCATGTCAATCGTTAGCATTATCACATTATTCATCGCCCTCGGGCGCAAGGAGTGTTTCAAATGATTAAATTAGATCAAGTTTCAAAAATCATCCGCGGCAATGCCGTTCTTTCAGATATTAATTTAGAATTCAGCAAGGGGGAAGTTGTGCTGCTTCATGGTCATAACGGTAGTGGAAAAACAATGCTTTTAAGGCTTTTATGCGACCTGATTAAACCGACATCCGGGGAGATTTCTAAACCATCAGACCTGCGTTTTGGGGTTATTATTGAAAATCCTACATTTTTTCCAAATGAGACAGCCTTTTATAATTTAAAATACTTGGCGTCGATTAATAAGGTGATTGAGGAAGCAGAAATCGAAAATTGGCTCAAAATTTTCAACCTTTATGATAAAAAAGACCTGAACGTTCGCAAATTTTCCCTCGGGATGAGGCAACGGCTAGCTTTATGTCAAGCCTTTATGGAAAATCCAGATGTGATTTTATTAGATGAACCTTTTAATGGGGTTGATGATGAAAATTTGAAGGCCATTTATGAGGTGATTGAAAATTCGAAAAAGAAGGGGAAGTTGGTTGTGATTGCTTCGCATGTGAAAATCCCTGTGGATGGGTTGGTGACTAAGTCGGTTAAGCTTTCTGATGGGCGGATTGTTGAAAGCACAGCAAATCCGATTATTTAAGTAAAACTACCATGCAGAGATAACGGTTCATGTAAACTTAATTTCCTTGTAGAAAATGGATATGCTGTATTTAAAAAAACGCCATTTCGGATTGATTTAACCCGAAGTGGCGTTTTTTACTATATTGACTCAACTGATTCGATCATTTTATCAGATAATGTGATAGTAAATGGACGTTGCTTTATTTTTTGAATGTGGTCTTGTTCTAATAGAGTGTTGATTATTTGGGTCATTTTGTGACTGGACAATTCACACTCTTCTTCAAGCTCTTGCTTGGTGATACCGCTTCCTTCTAAATTATAAATATAAGACTGTCCGACAATGTATAAGGCATTCATTTCCACTTCAGTCATCAACGTTTTGTAATCTTCTAGCGCCTCTTGAAGTACTCGCAATTTACGATAATTAATTCGCAATTCATCAATGACTGATTCTTGTGAATAAATTAAAATATCGAAAAAGGTTTCGCAAAAAAATGTCAATTCACCTTTATTTAAACGGTTGTTTGCATCATTAAAGCCTTCATAGTATTGCTTTTTGTAGTGGTTAGTGGCAAATGAAAGGGTCATCGCTGTTAAAACATCTAATTCTCGCTTCAAATAAATGCTACTTATATACCTTGATGTTCTGCCATTTCCATCATAAAAGGGGTGTATGTAGCCGAAATAATAATGGGAAATCGCAATACGGGCTAGAACTGGATACTCGCTATTATTTAAAAATTCAATCATCGCTTTTAAATTAAGTGCAATTTCTCCTTCTGTTGCAACGCCTTTATGCAAAACTTTCTGTGTAGCAGTAACGACTTCCACGCCTTCTTTTCGGAATAGTTCACCATCTGGCAATGCGCCTTCTTCTAAATCCTCACTTACAATATGGTCAAATATTTCTCGAATTTCAGCAAAACTTGAGATGCGGTTTTTAAAATTGCTATCTAATAAATATTGATAGGATGCAACAATGTTAGAAAATCTCATTTTTCTCGGCGTTCTACTCTTTTTTAATTGAACATAAACACCTAATATTTCAACCCTCGTACTTTGGACACCTTCAATTTCATTGGTATTAACAATTTCATCTATTAGCTTTCCTCTGATATAATCTTCAATGACTTTGGGAGGCAATTGTCTCATTAACTCTCTGATCAGTCTACTCCCTTGTAAGATATGTTCCTGTTGCATAGCCAAGTGCGTATGGTTGACATAAAAGCATCTAGATTTCTCTTTGGTTTGATAATGCGTTATCTCTAGTGGCAGATGAAACGTCGCATAATCAGCTATTCTCTTCTCATATTCATCTATATATTTCGATTCATTCTTGTAAAAAATCTTGGACAACTTTTCATACATATGGCTCACCTC
>JGI24703J35330_11748737_pt1 | contig 29922 bp, 26 predicted proteins | sample TergutNt197P1_FD_35330 | JGI IMG/M metagenome (IMG submission 35330)
ATACTCGCGACGGCACCGGTGTACGCGACTACATCCATGTGACCGACCTCGTAGACGGACATTTGCGGGCGGTTGATTTTGCAAAAAACAATATGGGCTGTGAGACATTTAACCTCGGCACCGGTAAGGGCGTTTCTGTCCTCGAGCTAATCAGCACCTTCGAAAGGGTAAATGGGATCAAAGTCCCCTACTCCATAGCACCCCGCCGACCCGGCGACATTGCGACATGCTATGCGGATTCTTCGAAAGCAGAGAAGTTGCTGGGCTTTAAGGCAGAAAAAACATTGGATGACATGTGCAGAGACACCTGGAAATTTAGCAATGGAAAGTGAAAATTTGGCCGCTTTGGTAGAATATTTCGAAAGCGGCTGCAAAAAAGAACAATTGCTTGGCGTGGAGCTTGAGCATTTTGTAATAAATAAAGAAACGTGTGAGTCTCTCGACTACGAAAGCGGTTTAGGGGTAATTTTACAACGTTTGCAACCTCTGTATGGAGAGGCGATTTTGTCCGAAGGGCGCGTAATCGGCATTAGCGGCAAAAACGCTGACATCACCCTCGAACCGGCGGCACAAATAGAAATAAGCATACACCCCACACCCTTCATCACAGAAATCCGCGACATCTACAACCATTTTGCAAATACAATCTCACCTATTTTGGAAGAAATGGGTTGCGAACTTTTTTGTGCAGGTTATCATCCTAAGAGCAAGGCAGTGGATTTGCCGCTTATTCCAAAAAAACGATACGAGCTTATGGATGAGCATTTTAAAACAACGGGTACTCATGGCCTGTATATGATGAGGGGTACGGCAAGCACACAGATTAATATTGATTATGAAAGCGAAAAAGATTTTAGGGCAAAATACCGAATCGCCTCACTTTTGAGTCCTGTTTTCTCGCATTTGTTTGACAAATCAAAGGTTTTTGAGGGCAATGTTTATAATGGTGGGATGTTGCGTTCATTTATTTGGGAAAACGTAGACTCTGCGCGTGTCGAGCCACCAAAAAACTCACTAAACATGTCTTTTTTGGATTATGCAAAATACATCTATGACATGCCTCCGATTTTTGTTTTGCGAGAAAATGAGCCTGTTTACACCGGCAACAAGCCTAATCGAGAAATTTTTGCAGATAAAAAACTCACTCTCGCGGATATAGAGCATATTACATCCATGGCATTCCCTCATGTAAGATTAAAAAATCGAATTGAACTGCGCATGGCCGATAGTATGCCTATAGAGCAGGCATTGGCGTTTACTGCAATGGTGCGTGATATTTTTTACAAACTCGCCTAAAAAAACCCCTTGGCATATTCCCCGAGCTTGTGCGATAAACTGTAATACAAGACTTTTGCGGGGGCATGGATGTGGAAACAAAATACTTGGAGGGCAAAAACAGCATCAGGATAACATGGCATTGGCCTGTTGGCGTGGAGCAGGTTTACATTCTTCCGCAAGAAAAGCTTTATACATTGCAGGAGTATAAAAAATTTGGCGGATACATTGTCAAAAAACAGCCCGGGATTTTTACATATAAAATACATCCTATTTTGCCCGAGGGCGGCAGTACACCAACCACGGAGCCACATGGAGAAGTCAGTTTTGTTTGCAAAACGGAAATTGATTATTTAGTCACAAAAAAAAGTGGATTTTTTGAACTCGCGCTTTATTCTGAATATGATGTGGCGGAGGATGTTTTTTGTTATGCAAAAAATGATAAGTTTATCTATTTTTTTGGCGAAAAGCTTGCGGCAGGCAAGCCGATTTTGCGTATAATCAAAGCAGATGCTGATGAAAATCTCCGCGTTTTTATTCCCGAACAAAACTCCGTATTATATACACTTAACAAATGTGATAGTATGAGACGACCTCTTCTTATGAAAGGATAAAAAATTATGGGACTTTTTAAGCGAAAAAAAGATGCTATAGAACGCGCAAAAATGGATAAGACTCATGAAATAGTTTGCCTGTATTGCTTTAAAAATTTTACGCATGACCGTGTGATGTTCAGAGCTTTGGAGGCCTTGGACGCTGAAGGGTATCAGGCGCAGTATGACGATATTTTGGACGAGTACCGCGCACGTTTTCATATGGAAACGGCGGGTGAGTTAGCGGTTGCTCTCGACCCCGACGAGTTTAATGAGGCAAACAAAGGCTATCATCGCAGTATCCTTTCTTCGCTAAAAGATGACTATAACAATGTCACCACCCGACGCATCTGCCCGTTTTGTCACAATGATATACCGCAGAGTGCAGGATTTGCACCGAGTACGGTGATTTCTGTGGTAGGGGCTTCGCAGTCGGGCAAGTCGGTTTATTTAACGAGCCTTATTCATACGCTAAAGACTATAACGCCTCGCAATTTCCCTATTTTTTGCACGCCAATTAATAACGAAATGGGTCGCAAGTTTAAACTGGAATACGAGGATCCGCTAATTGAACAAGGTTTATTGCTCAGTCCCACACAAAAAGAAAAACAGCAGGAGCCTTTTATTTTTACGTTTTCGTTCTCGGACGAGACAAAACCCGAGATTAACATCGCGTTTTTTGATGTGGCGGGCGAAGGCATGGTAGATACGGCATATATGGACATATACGCCGCGCATATACGCAATTCATCGGGGATTTTGTTTTTGGTTGACCCTTTACAGTTTAAGAGTATCGGAAAAAAAATCCAAATCAAAAACGGACTGGATTTTGACCTGTCAAGCATGGATGAACCTGCCGATGTGTTGAGTGGACTCGTGGAGGACTATATCTACAAACAGGGCGGCGGCGTGTCAGAAATCCCGACAGCCATAGTTTTGACAAAGACTGATTTGTTGGAAGTCCTGCAAGCCGACGGAGATTATATAACCCCCAACAGCAGTATTTTTGAAAACTTTACTCATAAGAAATTTTTTAATCTAACGGAATTTTATGATATAAACGACGACACAGAAGATTTTGTGAGCGAGACCGACCCGAATTTTTGCAACGCATTAAAAAGGCGGTTTTCTGACCTTGGTTTTTTTGCGGTATCGGCACTCGGCACACAGCCCGAAGGCCGACGAGTAGCTTCTTTTACACCGATGCGTGTTGATGAGCCGTTTTTATGGATTTTGCATCGCCTCGGCTACATTGATGGCCATGAAAACACATGAAAATAGAGCAACATATGTATACTCGCTGCAAACGCGGACTTTTCAACACCACAGCCGGATACGATACCGTTGCAAAATCACCGGGTCTGACAGATGATTTCATAAAGAAGATTTTGCATCCTCTATGTGTTTTCGGTGGCGGGGACAGGGCGGTTACATTGGTTAATCTACCCGACGGAAGGGTGTTTTTGGGTCAAGCAGTTGCGACCACGGATTTTACGGGGCAACGCTCGACCTTTTTTATGCATAATTATATCTTACCCGCAGATATGGCCGGCAATATCGAGGGATTGCTCGGGGCAAGATTCGAAACATCTTACAGCGAAGGCGGGGAGCTTAAATCATTAAAAAGCCTACCCCGCGAGCCACAAAAATCAGAAGTCTTTGACGACGCTACCGACTACGAATATTTGGCAGGGTGTATTATATCGGCAGTTGTTAATTCCAAGAAGCTTTATGTACATAGTACGTTTTCACACGATGCAATCACAAAAATCTATAGGTTTTTGCCCCCGAGTATTAGGCATGTGTTGGGGTTTTGTACATACTCTAAAGAAGCAGAACGGCGTAGTGGTGTACATCTAATCTTTACAGAAAATAAAAGCCTTATAAATCAAACAACCAATAGCAATGCAAAACCAGAAGAAGGTGATGTTTTTTCTCGCATTTATAAGCTTTCTTATACAAGCTTTTTTGCAGAGGTGAATTTTTGGCATATACGAATGCCGCATTTGCGGGATTTTTTTCATGTGACTGAGGTGGGCTGGCTGGAAAATAATCTGAAAAAATTAACACCAAAACAATTTGCCACCATCCCCACGGATTTTATAAAACGAGGCAAAAACAGCAAAACCCCAAAGATGTACATATTAGTTTCAATAATGAAAAAAATAAGCGAGGCAAGACTAAATAACCGCGAGGTGGACTTGCGCTACTTCTTGGGAAGCTATTTTCTTTCGGATGAAGATTATAGGACAATCATTGAATTTTTCGGTTGCACTTGCCGCTCCGTAGGGTTATAATCGGGGCGATGTTGCGAAGCATTTCGCGATATACATAAGGGGGAATAATTAATGTACAAAAAGCTAATTCATGCAACACTTTTAGCCTTGGTGACACTATGCGCCACGGCATTTTCAGATTTGGCTCACGCAGATGATGGGGTCAATGTAGTTGTCAATGGCGTACATGTGGACTTTGACGGACAGACTCCGTTGCTAGAACAAAACAGGACACTCGTACCACTTCGTGGAGTTTTTGAAACAATCGGCTTTGTTGTTGGCTGGGACGAGCATTATTCTACAGCGACACTTAGCTCTACGAGCTTTACGGTGACAATCACTGCCGACTCCGATGTGTTTTACACAAACGGAATCCGTCATGTATCAGAAATCCCTGCACAAATCATAGGCGGCAGGGTAATGTTGCCGCTACGTGCCGCGATGGAGAGTATCGGATATGATGTCATATGGTCGGCTATTACTCGCACGATTTATATTGATTCGCCGCGGCAGGTAAGGACACTCGCCGGCATGGGTACGCATGGTTATAATGACGGAAGGATTGCGCAGTTTAACTTACCAGCAGGTATTTTCAGTGATGGCGAAGGTACAATTTTTGTAGCAGACACATACAATAACTTAATCCGCAGGATTTCGCCCGACGGCAATGTCACAACCTTTGCAGGAGAAATCCAAGGCAATGACGAATACGGATTTCCGCTGGGCAGATACCGCGCAGGTGCGTTGTCACAAGCCCTTTTCAATCGCCCGACCGCAGGGGTGGCAATAGATGGTGCGATGTTTATTGCCGATAGCGGTAACCACATCATACGCAGAATCGAAAATAACAATGTCTCGACCTTCGCTACCGAAACAGGCGAAAGCGGCGGCGACAGTGATATGCTTTATCTGCCCACCGCGCTTGCAGTTGCAACATGCGGCAGTATTTATTTTACAGATACACTAAACCACGTAGTCCGCAGGATTGGTACAGACGGCAATGTTACAACTGTCGCAGGTGTCCCGGGCGAATACGGCTACCACAACGGTACAGATGCTCTTTTCAATAGCCCTATGGGGATTGCTGTTGCAGAAAACGGCATGATTTTTGTGGCAGACACAGGCAATCACCTCATCCGCGTAATCGAAAACGGTAGTGTGCGTACATTTGCAGGGACGTTCCGAACATCACCCGACTTTGATAATGAGCCATATGGTGACTTTGCCGATGGCTTTAACGCGGCGTTTAACCTACCGGTAGGTCTCGCGCTGTGGGGCAATAATCTAATCGTAGCTGACTCGGCAAACCACCGTATCCGTGTGATTATGCCAACAGGAGAAACGGTAACTCTCGCAGGTACAGGCTACCCTGATGCAACTGATGGAGCGGCTAATGTCGCAGCTTTCCATCTGCCGCGTGGGGTGTATGTACTCGGCGATTTGCTATATATCGCAGACACCGGCAATAACCTTATACGGGTTATGCCTTTAAATTAACAGGGGGGAACTTTAATGAAAAAGTCCAAAAGTTGTATCGCAATTTTACTTGCATTTGCCATGATTCTTAGCTCGGTGAGCCATCTGTACGCAGACACTGCGCGGGTGATTACCGTCCATGGTATCGAGGGCAACAGCGTTAGCCTATCCCGCGGGAATGCACGCGCCGCCACACCTCGTGTGGGACAGAGGCTCGCCAACGGCAACACCATTACCACAGGCACAGGCTCTTCTGTCTACCTACAAATGGACAGAGATTCTATCCTAAAAATGGACGAACAGAGCCGCGTGGTTGTTACATCATCTCGCCGTCGTCTGTCGCTCACCGTACAAAGCGGAAGCGCGCTGATAGATGCAGGTGCGCAAAGCGCGGGCGAAACACTCGAAACCCGCGTGGGCAATGTGGGCCTCACCGTGCGTGGTACAATGTTTACCGTAGGCCGCACGGATAACAGTCTGCTCATCGTAATGCTATCAGGCTCAGGGGATGTTAACGGCATACCCATCCCCGCAGGAGAAGGTATGGTAGTAAGGGCTGACACACAAGCCGCAGGGGTACATTTTGAGGCTATGCAAGAGCTTGACCTCGGACAGTTGCCGCTGTTTACACTGAACTCCATCGCCGCAAATGCAGAATATCTGCGCAATGTATTCCCGCAGGAGGCATTCCAAGCCCTGCCTGCATTAATCGAAACTCGTACAGCCGAGAGAGACCAACAAAGAATAGAACAAGCAACACGCCTAAACGTCGCTGCAAATGCAGATGCACAGCAACGTGCAGCATCCGGTGGTCGTCAACGCGGCGTGATAGAAGCTGCTCCCACCCCCGCAGCAACACCTGCACCTCCCCCGGCCCCACCCTCTACAGGCGGTGGTGGCGGCAACGGTGGTGGTGGCAACGGCGGAGGCTCCCCAACAATCCCAACCATCCGTATAACCTCCACATCACCATCCGCTCTTGCGGTAGATGCATTACCGGGAGACCTTGTGACACTTGCCGTGACCGCAGAGGTTGACCAAAACGCTACAATGAGCTTCCAATGGTTTTTGGATGGGCAACCCATCGACGGTGAGACATCAAGCACTTTGTCGTTTTGGCTAAACCTTTCACCGGGCAATCACTCCTTCTTTGCAGAAGTGACTGCAACAGGTGGCGCAGTGCCGATAAGGTCAAGTGTTATCACCTTGCGTGTCTTGGAATACGACGGTCAAGAAACACCACCTCTGCCGATTAACGGTCAATTTACCTGTCCTGTGTTTTTGGAGGCAGTACTGGAAGCCGCAGGGCTTGCACCCGGTGACTTACTCTTTAGCGAACAGGCAGGACAAATCGAAACGTTGACCGCGAATGGCATAGAAAGCACCAACGGCCTATACTTCTTGACAGAGTTGCGGAGATTGGATGTCTCCAACTCATATTTGACCTATATAAACGTAGGCAGGCTTGTTTATTTAGAATTTTTGGATATAAGGCATAATAATTTGCCGAGCATCAGTGCCGTCGTAGCACTGCGCCCGGAAACAGAGCTTCTGTTTGACCCGCAGAACACAACCCCCATCGTAAACGTACCGCCGGGTACAGGTACAGATGCAGACCCGTTTTTGATTTCTGAGCCAAGTCACCTCACATGGATGGCAAATACGTTAGAAGAAACAGGCGTACTGGCAGGAGCGTTTTTACAGACCGCTGACATCATCGCTCCCGATGATACAATCATAGGTTGTTATGTCAATGCATTTACAGGTGATTTTGACGGCAACGGTCATACGATTACCGTCAATATCTACGCACCAAACGAAAATTACGTAGGCTTATTTGCCACGGTGAGCGGTCCCGGAAACATTAGAAATCTCGTTGTGGACGGCAGTGTCACAGGCTTTACCAACGTAGGCGGTGTGGTAGGCATGTTGCATAGTGACGCACAAATACTTGTGGTGACTTCCATGGCTACAGTTATGGGTTACAGCTATGTAGGAGGCATCGTAGGCACAAGTGATTATTCTACGATAGAAGAAAGTATTTCTACCGGAGCTGTTCATGCATATGGAAGCATTGCAGGTGGCCTCGTAGGCGCGATGATTGACAGCCAATTGACAAACTCTTATTCCACTGCTGATGTATTGGCAGAAACAAGAGAAGCCGGTGGTCTGGTCGGATTTAGCAGTGCAAGCACAATAGAAACCAGCTTTGCTACAGGCGAGGTAAGCGCGGACGAGTTTGCAGGCGGCCTTATCGGCATGGCAGTGGGTTCACCATTCCGACTCGCAGTAGACCGCAGTGTCGCGTTTAACTCTGCCGTAACGAGCGGAGGGGACAATAGCGGACGCGTTATCGGAGGATGGCCCGGCATTGGTTACATGGATTATATATTGACACACCTATCTTCCGCATACGAAAACATACTCGTTAATGGGCTTACGGTTGCGCCTTACCCTGATGATTTGCGTCATGGAGAATGCTTGGCCTCACCTTTGCAACCTTCTGCATGGTTTGACTTAGGCTTTGACGACGTGATTTGGGATTTGGATAACATCCCTGCGGGAGGTCTGCCAACACTACGCAATATCCCCGCGAGCGTAATCCAAAACCCTGTAATAGACATAAATACAGCACCATAACTTAAAAAAGTCATCCTAAGGGGCGTTACAAGTTGAACGAGCCAAATGATTTGCAAGAAATCTTTGACCTGGTAATTGCGTTTAACAAAGAAACAAGATACGAAAAATTGCTCAATATCATCCTAAAAAAGATGATGGGCTTTACAAAGTCCGACGCGGGTACATTGTACATCGTGGAGGACGGTGAGTTGCATTTTCGTATAGTACGCAACATCACATTGGATATATACAAACAGGATGACATCGACCTGCCTTCACAGCCCATTGTAAAGGACTCGGAGAGTGTAAGCGTATACTCTGCCTTTAACAATGAGACAGTCGTGGTAGGTGATGTATATACCGACACCAGGTTTAATTTTGCAGGAGCAAAAAACTATGACAAGATGACGGGTTACACCACCCGCTCTATGCTTGTGATGCCCCTAACATTTAACCAAGACAGCGAATCAAAAGTAATCGGTGTCATACAGTTGCTTAATGCAGAGGCATATGATGACGAACGCACACTCACGCTACTGCCGGGCATTGCCAATATCGCCGCAAACACCCTGGCAAACCTCACTCATATCAGCGAAATCCGCTCGCTTTTCCATTCCTTTGCTACAGCGATGGCAAAGACAATCGACGAGCGGTCATCCTATAACAGCAACCACACAATAAACGTAGCTACACTTTGTGAAAAATTTGCAATGTATTTGAACACGCAATATGACAGCGGGGATTTGCATTTTGACTACCGACGCATGGAAGAGCTTATTATGTCGGCGATTTTACATGATATTGGCAAAATCATCACACCTATATCCATTATGGACAAATCTGACCGCCTCGGCGAAAGGCTCCCCACGGTGCGCTTCCGTTTTGAGCTAAAACGCTTGCAAGTGGAAAACGATTTTCTTACAAAAAAAATAAGCCCCGAAGACTATGAAAAACAAGCAAGCACACTAAAAGCCGCGAAGGATTTGGTGGAAGAAGTGGTGGTACCCTCCCCTATTACCGAAAACCAAGTGGCAGAAATCGCCGCCCTTTCGTGTCTGACATACACAGATTTTGAGGGTAATCAGGCTCCCCTTTTGGAAAAAGAGGACATAGAGTCTCTTTCTGTGCGCTTTGGGACATTGACCGCCGGCGAAAGGCGCGTGATGCAAGAACATGCCGCCATCACAGGCAGGATATTAGAAAATGCGTCATTTTCGAAATACTACGGCAATGTGCTAAAGTGGGCGCAGAGTCATCATGAGTTTTTGGATGGGAGCGGCTATCCCCTTGGCATACAAGGCGACGAAGTCACTACAGAGATTAGTATACTCACTATGATGGACATCTTCGAAGCACTCACCGCCTCCGACCGCCCATACAAACGCGCCCAGAGTGTGGACAACTCCCTCAACATACTCGCCGACATGGCAGACGAAGGCAAACTAAACAAAGAACTCGTAGAGATTTTCACAAAGAGCCGCTGCTGGGAAGGGGTGGTGGGTTGAAAGCAATAATATACGGATGCCGTGGGTCTACCCCTGTTTCGTTAAAGTCATCACGCTTTGGCGGCAACACCTCATGTGTGACGGTCGAGTCGGGTGGCGAGGTGCTTGTTTTTGATGCCGGCTCAGGACTCACAAAAATACCCGTGGCAACAGGTGATGTCAATATTTTAATAAGCCATCTGCATCTCGACCATATCATCGGACTTGGCACATTTAACCCCGCTTGGGGCAAGGATAAAAATGCAACCATCTACACTTGTAACCGTGGCGAAAAACCTCTCCGTGAGCAGGTATTAGGCGTGTTTTCGCCGCCGCTTTGGCCTGTTTCTATGGCAGAAAAATCTACGGCTCGTGTTACAGAAATCACTCCCGATATTCCGTTTACTGTCGGCAGATTTACCATTACGCCGTTTTTGTCGAGCCATTCCGATAAGACACTTGCATTCCACGCCACAGACGGCGAAAAAAGCGTCGTGCATCTGTTGGACTACGAAACAGAAAAAACAAGCGACTGCGAATACAAAAATCTAATAAAATACTGCACAAACGCCGACCTCGTGATTTTTGATGCAACATATTCCGAAGAGGACTATGCCAAACATATAGGCTGGGGGCATTCTACCGTAGCACAGGGTGTGAAATTTGCATCAGAAGTCAAATGCAAAGCCATGGTGTTTTCACATTTTGCGCAGACCTACGAAGATAACGAAATAGAAAGCTGGCGACGACATTTTGCCGAAGATACAGGTATTGACTTTTTGCTGGCTCATGATGGATTGGAGATTATTATATGAAAAGTATAGCGGTTAAACGCCTCGTCAGCATTGGCGTGGCATTTTTTTTGATGTATGTATTGATTTATTTCTTTGAATTTGTGGAATATCGTGTACAAGATGCCGTATACCAACGACCTGGCATAACACATTATGACATAATGGTAATCGGCATAGACGAACGCGCACTGGCAAAGTTTGACCGCTGGCCATGGCCGCGTAACATTATGGCAGAGGCCATACATATCCTAAATGCAGACCCCTATGCCCGCCCCGCCGTCATCGCCGTGGACGTAATGTTTAGCGAAGAAAATCCCCTTGACCCCGAAGGTGACGCGGCATTGGTCGCGGCGGCACAGGCATATGACAACCTACTGTTTGCCTCATCCTTTGTTATAGGACGCAACCGAGAGAGGATTGCCCTCGGAGCAGAAATCCTCGGCATGGATAAGCCATTCCCTGCACTTTTGCCATATGTAGAGCATGGTATTATTAATGGAATCCCCAGCCGTGACGGCTTTATACGCGACGCTCTTTTGTGGGAAAACGTACTCGGTGAGCGTGTCTACTCCTTCCCCGTGATGGCAGCAAAAATGTATCTCGGTGTAGACGAGCCGAGCGAGTTTGTACAAAACAATGCACATATGTATATCCGCTACACGGGTGAGCCGGGCATTGACGGCGAAGATGGCGATTTTTTCATGTTTTCGTTCGCGGAGATTTTTTACGACTTTGACCCTGTATTGGTACAGGATGCAATCGTACTCATCGGCCCATATGCCATCGGCATGATGGACCATTACCAAGTCCCCATAAAACACGGTGCGCATATGTATGGTGTAGAAATCCACGCCAATATCATCCAAGCTCTGCTCGAAGGCGTGTATGTACAGCGTGCGCCTGAGTGGGCGGCGGGACTTGTTATAGCCATGGTCATCCTACTTGCCATGCTGCTCGGTGAGCTGGTCAAAATCCGATACGCACTTATTTCTTTTGCAGTAGCCGCCATCGGATATTTTTGTGCGGCATTATATATTTTCCATTTCCAAGGGCTGGTCTTGCCTCTTTTCGCGCCACTTTCCGCGTTTGGCCTCATCGCAGTGTACCAACTAATCTACAGCTATGTTTTACAAGAAATAGAAAAAAGCAAAATGCGCAAAATTTTTGAAAAATACGTAGACCCAAAACTCGTAAACGAACTAATAAAAAGCGGCGAAACAGAGGAAAACAACACAGGTAAAAAGAAAGACATCGCAGTAGTGTTTGTAGACGTGCGAGGTTTTACCCCCATGACAGAAGCCCTGCGTGATACCCCTGAAATCATCGTCCAAACCCTAAACGAATATCTCGAACTCACCACAAACTCTGTTTTCAAAAACGGCGGCAGTATCGACAAATTTATCGGCGATGCAACCATGGCACTCTTCAACGGCTTTGTACCACTCGATGACTATGTATATAAATCCGTAAAATCCGCATGGGACATGGTACAAGGCGCGGATGCCGTAAACCGCATAATACAAGAAAAATTTGGCATAGAAATAGGCTTTGGCATCGGTGTCCACTGCGGCGAGGCCATCGTAGGCAACCTCGGCCCCGAGTTCCGCAAAGACTACACCGCCATAGGCGACACCGTAAACACCGCAGCAAGACTGGAGGCCAATGCAAAAAAATCACAGGTACTCATCAGCCGCGATGTCTACGAGTTGCTAAAAAACAGAATCACCGCCGTATCCATAGGCGAAGTCGAACTAAAGGGCAAGAGCATACCCATGGAACTCTTTGAGCTTACGGGTGTGAACTAGACTATATTTATTACATTGTTAGAATCTCTCCAAGCTCTGACACCTATGCCTTGCATTATTCTTTCAAAAGGCACCATTAGTTGCCCATTTATCACTTGTGCAGGTTGGTTGCTATGCCTCATGGGTATGTTGTTTATTGTAAAAAAGTAACTACCCTCGGTGATTGTAATGACGGTACTACCGCTTCTTAATGTTGCAATACCCTCCGAGGCATTCCATTCGAGAGAATACCCCAGCTGTGCAAATGTTTCCCTAACGGGTATCAGTGTACCCGACGATGTAAGGATGGGCTGTTGTCCTGTAAAATTGACCCTGTTACCGTTTATAGTCATGCCCAGTGTAGGCAAAGGCGCATGTACAACCGGTGGTGCAGAGCTGTCTACCCCACCCAAATGCATTCCACTATCTCTGGGAGCAATAGGCTCATATGTCTGTACAGTTATAATCGTAGATGGCGCAGGTACATACAAAAACGACGGCGGTGGTGCGGGAGACACCGAAAGCATTGATTGATTCCAGTGGCTCCAGTGATTCCAATGGCTCCAATGTTGGTCATGATTATCAAAAACAGATAAATACATAGCTCTACTGTGGTTTACATACCTAACGACACCATCAACAATAGTCGATGCCATCAGCGTCCATCTGCCGGAATGCTCCCAATGGTTCATATGCCAAATATGCAAATTAACTTGATTGCCGGATAAAGACCTGCTGTCAATTTGCCCTCCAAACGGATTGCCGTTTATCAACCACTGAAAAATAATCCTATCAGCAGCTATATCCGTTGTGTAGCTAACATGAAAAGAAGCCGTCGCCCCACTCCAAAAGCTTGTTGATACAGGGAATCCATTGTGATGATAAAAAAACTCCAACCCTCTACGGTTTGGCAGGGGCGGTGTTTCGCCTTCATCATCATCTTCCTCTTCGATACTGATACTTATTTCCCGACTTTGATTCCCGACAGGATTTGTTGCAACTACCGTAAAAGTAAAATTTCCCTCAACCGTTGGTGTACCCGAAAGCAGTCCGCCGGTACTAAATGTGAGTCCGTCGGGCAAAGTGCCTGTATGCGTCCACGTTGGAGTTGGCCTACCCGTAGCAACAAATTGGAAAGAATAAGCCTCTCCAACCTCACCATCAGGTGCATTGTAAACCGTAATCATAGGAGATGTTTCTGTTATGACAGGCTGCCACACCCATGTATCAGCCATCGTACTACCATCAAAGTTTGTCATCAGCTCGGTAGCAGTAAAAACATAAGTCCCTTGTGGACTATCGACAGTCCCTGTACCAACATTTGTCCAATTTCCTGTAAAGTTCGCATTGCTTGGAGCGTTTGGTAATGCTGCTTCCGTACCGGTAAATTTAAAATGCTCACCTAATGTTAATTGCCTTAGGTTATTTGTATTCGCAAACATTTCAAACATGTCTGTTACTATACTTGTATCAAAATGTGATAAATCAAGCGTCTCCAATCCCGTACCTGAAAACATCTCGGCCAAATTTCTTACCCTGCTAACATCTAAATTGTCCAAGCCGTCTATCCTTGTAACGCTATCTGCACCCCTAAAAAGCGTAACAGGTGATACGGTATCATGCAAAACCAGCTCATCTTCAATAATTATTACAGTAGGATTATTTGCCAGCCAGCTTTGAGAGTTATCTAACTCGGTGACATTATCACGCCCCTGTATAACCAAAGTACCACAGCTATAATGGATCCAGTCTATCCCATCACTTAATTTGTTGCCATCAGTAACAGGGTTCCCCGTAGGCAAAGCGAATACAATACTGTTTAAGACACTAACAAGCATCAAGGTTAGTGCCACCAAAACAGCTCGCCTAAGCGCAGATTTTTTCATTCATTCCATCTCCTAAATGCACGCACCCTTTGGCGTGTTGTAATTAACTCCCTATTTCAAAAAATCTTTCTAAAAATCCTCGGCCTGCTTCACTTAGACCCGGTGTATTTATTATACCGGCGTGTGTGGGTGGTGGCGGCCTATCCCAGTCAACGAAGGCGGGCAATCGTTCTGCATCACGCATGGATGGCATCCCCGGGGGATTTGCTTCCGGAGAATCTAAAAATCCATCAAAGCTGCCTGTCTCATGGAAAAACTCCAACGCCGCACGGAACATATTGCCCATATGTTCGATGAGTCTATTTGCTTCCTGTTCGATTTTTTCATTTCTTTCGATTTGCACCTTTGTGAGTGACATATCCCCCATTGTGTAATATGGTGACAGCCGCGTTAAATTACCGGCAATCGCATATGCCATAGCGTCACCTGCATTTACGAATGCATTATCCAATGCTCGCAAACGTGCGGCCAGTTCCTCACCCTCAAAACGAGACTCCAGATAGCCCCTCATCGCAATAAATTCTTGGAAACCATTTTCCAAACCTTTAAACAAAAATGTCTGAAACATAATTTGAGTAAACTGTGTTTCTATATGCAAAAAATGCTCGTTGTTTGTCGCCGCACTCAACGCCGGGTCGAGATAATGCATATCCGAAAACGCCGCTCTGCCATTCGGAACTTGGAAAATGCCTTCGTTAAACAAATCTACGTGCATATTCCTCACAAACTCTGCACGTTCGGCCTCCGTCATTTGACCCGCTTCCCATTTTGCCCTTGCCTCGGCAAAAGCCGCCTTTGCTTCGTCGCTGATTTCGACCCTTACAGCATAAGAAATCGTCCGCTGTTGCGCATTTGCATTTTTTGTTGCTTTAAAGTGACTTGTCATATTTTGTGTCGGGCTTGTTACGTTGTGTATCATCCAAATTCCTCCCTTTATGGATTTTATCGACAACTTGTAAACGAACACAAAAGCGAACACTCAAAACGTAGAAGGATTTGTCATATATCACAAAGCGATGATATAATACAGCAAAATCAATGAGAGACGATGGAGGCGCATTAATGCAAGATTTCAAGGATTATATGGAACGTATCAACATGTTTAACCAAGCGATGGCAATCATGGGCTTTGACTCGGAGGTGTTTGCACCCGACGGCGGATTGGCACAGCGGGCAAAGCGGGCGGGCTTTTTTGAGCTTGAGGTCTACAACATGCAGACTTCCGACACAATGAAGGGATTCTTGGACAAAATCGCAACTGTTTTGGATACGCAGGACGACATCGTAAAGGCCCTTTACAAAAAGGCCAAGGACAGCTATTACAAAAAAATTAAAATACCCGCAAACATAGTGGAGGAATATGCAAAGCTCACAGAAGAATCCCACGATGTATGGCGAAAGGCACGTAAGGCCAATGATTTTGCAAAGTTTGCACCGTATTTGGAGCGTATTATAGAGCTGGACATGAAAAAGCTCGAATACCGCGACCCCCCCTCCGGAGGTTGCAAATACGACATCTTGCTCGATGACTACGAGGACGATATGACCGTAGACATCTACGACAAATTTTTTGCGACTCTAAAAGAAACTGTGGTGCCGCTTATTAAAAAAGTCATGGCTTCTAAGAAAAAGATTGACACATCATTCAAAAATATTTTTGTGGATATTGATACACAGCGCGAGATTTCTGAGTTTATATCCAAGAAAATAGGCTATGACCTAAACCGCGGTTATATCGGCGAGGCGGCGCATCCCATGTGCATGGGCGCGGACAGCACCGATGTACGTATTACCACACGCTACGACGAGACAGATTTTTTGTCATCGCTATACTCGGTATTGCATGAATGCGGCCACGCCATCTATGAGCAAAACGCAGGTGATGATATTGCGGGGTCGTATCTCGGCGGCGGCACTTCTATGGGCATCCATGAGAGCCAAAGCCACTTTTATGAAAATGTAATAGGTCGCAGTTTAGAGTTTTGGGAACTGATTACACCGGAGCTAAAAGAAATCCTGCCTGCGGGCTTTGCCCATGTCACCCCTCAGATGTTTTTTGAAGCGGCTAACGAGTCAAAGCCATCCCTAATCCGCGTCGAAGCAGACGAACTCACATACAGCCTACATGTCGTCATCCGTTACGAAATAGAAAAAATGCTGTATAGCGGCCAATGCAAAATCGCAGACCTACCACAAATCTGGAACAAAAAATACGAAGAATATCTCGGACTCACCCCACCTACCTATGCCGATGGGATTATGCAGGATGTCCACTGGTCACTGGGTTACTTTGGGTATTTTCCCACATACGCACTCGGCTCTGCATATGCCGCACAATTTTTGTTTCATATGAAAAAGGAAATGGATGTAGACGCGCTCATACGCAAGGGCGATTTCTTAAAAATCACCAACTGGCTGCGCGAAAAAATCCATAAGCATGGCTCAAAATACACACCCGCTTTGCTCATGCAAAAATCCTTTGGCGAACAGCTCGATGCCTCACATTTTGCACAATATCTCACAAATAAATACAGCAGGCTGTACGAGCTATGAAAACAATCACAATTATCACCCCCTCCAATATTGAGGTGGAATACCGTCTGGCGGGCGCGGGGTCTCGTGTGGCGGCGTTTATCATAGACTTTATAGTACAGTTTGCATTGGTGGTTGCCGCAGCTGTCTTTATTTTTCTGTGGGTAGACAATTTTATTATGGGAAACACTCTCCCGAGTGGTATGGCAATCGGTGTTTTTTTGGTATTTACATTTCTTGTGCAGTTTGGCTATTTTATCGCATGGGAGCTTATGACAAGAGGACAGTCCCTTGGCAAACGGATTTTTGGACTGCGCGTAATCCGAGACAACGGACAGCCGCTTGGTTTTTCGCAGTCGTTGATACGTGGGCTTATACGTGCATCATTGGATATGCTCTATGTGGGTCTGATTGTGATTTTGTTTTCCAAAAAACACAAAAGGCTCGGGGATATGGCCGCAGGTACGATTGTAATATGCGAAAATCTGACTCCGGCTCCCATTGCAAACCAAACCTGGCCTGACGGTCTGCCTGATGCATACCTTCTTACAGCAGAAGAACGTGCATTAGTCGATGACTGGTTAGCCAGACGCGATGATTTTTCTGATGGTGGTGTGGCAGTTTTTGAAAAATTAAAAACACATTTGCAAAAATATAAGGAGGTAGTTGATTTTGAAAGTCTTAGCGATTAATGGTAGCCCTCGTGAAAAGGGGAATACGGCGGCGATGCTAAACACTGTATTGGCTGTTCTAAAAGAAGGCGGTGCGGAGACAGAACTCTACCAAGCAGGAGGAAAGCTCGTGATGGGCTGTCTGGCTTGCGGAAAATGCCGAGAAACAAAAAGCCTGTGCATCACCGACGACTGGGTAAACGATGTCTACAAAAAAATGCTGGCCGCCGACGCTATTATCATAGGCTCACCTACGTATTTTTCTGACCTGACACCCGAGACAAAAGCCGTCATAGACCGATGCGGCTATATGGCACGCAGTACAAACGCACTCTCGCGCAAGGTAGGTGCGGCCGTGAGTGCAGTACGACGTGCAGGCGGAATCCACACATTGGACTCCATCCAACATTTCTTTTTCATTAGCGACATGGTCGTACCGGGCAGTACGTATTGGAATATGAGCCTTTCGCTCGGGCTTGACGATTTCGAAAAGGATAACGAGGGCAATGGCACCATGAAACGCCTCGGAGAAAATATACTATGGCTACTTAAACTAATAGAGGGTGGAAAATAATATGAAAATGACTTTCCGATGGTTTGGCGCAGGGGCAGACCCCATTGGGCTAAAAGAAATCAGACAAATCCCGGGTATGACAGGCGTTGTGACGAGCCTGCTTGATATGCCCGCAGGTGAGGCATGGCCGGAGGAGCGTATCCGTGCAATGAAGGAAATGGTAACGGCGGTCGGCCTTGAGGTAGAAGTAATCGAAAGTGTAAACATCCACGAGGATATAAAACTCGGTAGTCCCACTCGTGACGAAAAAATCGAAAACTATATCCTAACAATGGAAAGACTCGCAAAACACGGCATCAAATGCATTTGCTACAATATGATGCCGGTACTGGACTGGGCGCGCAGCCATCTTTACTATGACCTGCCCGACGGCTCAAACACCATGCGCTACGAGGCCGCATTCATAAGCGGCATGACCCCCGAGGAGCTGGCCGAGCGTTATGCAAAGGAATCCGATACTTACGAAATGCCCGGCTGGGAACCCGAACGTATGAAAAAAATACGTGAGGCCCTCGCCTCTTACGAAGGTATGAAAGAAGAAACCTTCTATGCAAATATGAAATATTTTCTCGATGCAATCATCCCTCACGCAGAAAAGCTTGATATAAAAATGGCTGTACATCCAGATGACCCACCACTGCCGATTTTTGGCTTGCCAAAGCTAATCATAAGCCGCGACAATGTGCGCCGATACCTCGACCTTCATCCGAGTAAATATAATGGACTTACACTATGCACAGGCTCACTCGGTGCGAAAAAGGGTGCAGACATCCCCGCCATGATACGTGAGTTTGGTGGCGAAGGCAGGATTCACTTTGCGCATGTACGCAACCTAAAATTCGAAAATGACACGGATTTTTATGAATCCGCACATCTTACTTCATATGGCTCATTGGATATGTATGCAATCTTGAAGGCTTTCCACGATGTTGGCTTTAAGGGCTGGATACGACCCGACCATGGCCGCATGATTTGGGACGAAACAACAAAAAAAGGCCGTCCGGGATATGGTCTATACGACCGCGCACTTGGTGCAACATATCTGCAAGGCATTTGGGAAGCACTTGAAAGAGGTGTAAGCAAATGAAGCTAAATTTAAAGAGCATAGTAAACAGAGCGGACTGGCAGGGCTACGATTTGCCCAAGTTTGACATCCCCGCGATGGTAGCGCGTACAAAAGCCGCTCCCACATGGTTACACATGGGTGCGGGCAATATTTTCAGGATTTTTGTGGCGGCGGCACAGCAGGATTTATTAGAAAGCGGCGACACCGACACAGGTATTGTAGTATACGAAGCCTTTGACCAAGGCATAATCCCCGCGTCGTTTTCGCCATATGACAATCTTACGCTTGGAGTGACATTAAACGCTGACGGCAGTATCGAAAAACGTGTAATCGCAAGCATGGCAGACGCTTTTTGCGGTGATTTTTCGCGTTTATGCAGTATAATCGCCGCGCCGTCACTACAGATGATTTCTCTTACCATCACAGAAAAGGGCTATGCAACCACGACCATAAACGCCACTCCCGATGACGCAAAAACAACCATAGAGCAAATAGCCGCAGGGCTACTGCGCCGCCATGAAGCAAATGCACCCCCGCTCGCGCTGGTCACGATGGACAACTTTGCAGAAAACGGCGAACAGCTAAAAAAATCCGTTCTTTCTGTGGTGGACGCTTGGCTTGCAAACGGCAAGGTCACGCCCGATTTTAAAAAATATGTAGAGAAGCAGAGCTACCCATGGACGATGATTGACAAAATCACGCCGCGTCCTTCCGAGGATGTGGCAAAGATGCTGGCGGAGACAGGCTACGAGGATACAGCAATCACCGAAACAGAAAACCACACCTTTGTTGCGTCCTTTGTAAATGCCGAAGCCGCAAAGTATCTCATCATCGAAGACGATTTTCCTAACGGTCGCCCGCCTTTAGAAAAAGCCGGCATCTACATCACCGACCGCGAAACAGTACGTAAAATGGACCAGATGAAGGTATGCGCCTGTCTTAATCCGCTACACACTATCCTTGCAGTAAGCGGAATGCTGCTCGGCTACCCCACGATTTCTGCATGTATGAAAGACCCCGCGCTGGTCAAACTGCTACGCAAGGCCGCAAGCGAAGCCCTGCCTGTAGTACCCGACCCGGGCATCATAAAACCTGCCGACTTCCTAAACGAGGTACTGACAGAGCGTTTCCCAAATCCCTTCATCCCTGATGCACCCGCAAGGATAGCCAGCGATACCTCACAAAAAATCCCCATCCGCTTTGGCATCACGCTAAAAGAACGCAAAGCAAAAGGCCTGCCTATGGCAGACCTTGAGGCCATCCCTATGTTCATAGCATTATTCCTACGCTACCGCATGGGAATCAATGATAAAGGCGAAAAAATGGAGCTTTCTCCCGACCCGCGCCTTCCCGAGGCATTAAACATCCTCTATGGCATAGCCTTTGGAAAAGCCGCAGACCTCACGCCAATACTCTCTAATGCCACACTGTTTGGTGTAGATTTGTACGAAGTGGGGCTTGCAGAAAAGGTGCAAAAAAACTTTGCACAGTTATCGTCCGCACCCGACGCAGTAGCCAAAGCTTTATCGCTTTTTTAATTTTTCTAAGGCCATCTTAGCAGCTTCTTGTTCGGCAATTTTCTTACTCCCGCCTGTCCCCGTACCAAGGATTTTGCCTTGATGTGAGGCTTGTGCGGTAAATTCTTTTTTATGAGCGGGGCCGTCCTCTTTTATGATGGTATAGAGTGCGGTCTCGTTACTTTTTTTCTGCAAAACTTCTTGCAATGTGGATTTAAAATCCTTGGCTTGCCTTGAGGCTTTATCTGCAATCGGCTCATATAGACGCAAAATCAGTGCTCGTACTTCTTCCAGTCCGCCATCCAAAAAGATTGCACCCAAAATAGACTCAAACACATCGGACAAGATGGAGTCTTTTTCGCGTCCGCCTTCGGAGGCTTCGCCTTGGCCGAGCAATATAAATTGGCCGATTTTTAGTTTGCGCGCAAGGCTTGCCAGTGTCGCTTCGCAAACCAGACTTGCACGTTTTTTTGTCAAATCGCCCTCATTCATATCAGGGTATCTGTGATACAAAAAATCACTGATACAAAGCTCCAGCACCGCATCACCAAGGAACTCTAACCGCTCGTTAGAATCCCCTGCCTCCAGCTTTTGTTCATGTACAAACGAAGAATGTGTAATGGCATGTTTTATCAAGCTATGCCTACTAAAGGTATAGCCCAGGTTTGTTTGCAAGTCACTCATATGGCTTTTTTGATGTATTCGGCGGCATCGCCTACTGTTTTGATTTTTTCTGCATCTTCGTTGGAAAATTCCATGCCAAAAATTTCTTCCAACTCCGAGATGATTTGGAAGATGTCTAACGAGTCCGCGTTAAGGTCTTCCGCAAAGCGTGTGTCGAGTGTAATATCGCTTTTTGGCTTGCCAAGCTGGTCAGCGATAACATCTCTGATTTTTTCAAATTCCATAGATAATCCGTCCTTAAAACATATTATTGCCCTGCGTACTCCACGCATTGGCGTATTGCATTTTTTATAGCAAGCGCGTCAGAAGAACCGTGCGCTTTAATTACGATGTGGTTTAGCCCAAGAAACGGCGCACCGCCCACCTCACGATAGTCGAAGCGTTTTTTTAGCTTACCGAACGCGCCTTTTGCAAGCAAAGCACCTATCTTAGAAATAGTCGTAGAAAGGAGCTGTTCTTTTATCATACCCAATATGATTTTTGCAAAACCTTCCGTGTGTTTCAGCAAAACATTACCCGTAAACCCATCACAAACAACGACATCAACACCACCCGCGAGTATATCGCGACCTTCGATATTGCCGACAAAGTTTATGCCGCTTGTCTCTTTTAGTAAAGCATATGCTTCTTTTGTCAACGTATTCCCTTTTTCTTCTTCCAGCCCTACATTAATCAGCCCTACACGAGGAGTCGTCATGCCCATGCATTTTTGCATATACTCGGTACCAAGCAAAGCAAACTGTGCCAGATACGACGGCTTTGAGTCCATGTTTGCCCCGCAGTCAAGCAAAAGTGTATGCCCGGTTTTTGAAGGCAATACAGTCCCGAGTGCGGGTCGTTCAATACCCGGTCGTCGCCCGATCAGCACTGTTGCACCCGTAAGCAATGCACCCGTAGACCCAGCAGAAACAAAGCCCAACGCATGGCCTTCTTTTACATATTTTAGCCCCACGACGATGGAAGAATCCTTTTTTCGCCTAAATGCAAGTGTCGGAGACTCACCCGGGTCAATCACCGTAGGCGCATGTATGATTTTCATATCTTTCTTCAATAACGGACGCAAAACTTCTTCGTCCCCAAAAAGCACAGGCTCAAGAAACGGAAACTGTTGCAGAGCCATCTCCGCGCCCTCGACAACCGCAGCAGGGCCGAGGTCGCCACCCAGCGTATCTATCGCAATAGTTAGTTTTTTCATACTCTACACTTCCTAAGCGCAACAAAAAAACACGGATTTTTGCGTTAGCCTTATGCCACGCAAGCAATCCGTGTTTAATTATTCGGCAACTTTTAAAACTTCGCGTCTGTTATAAGACCCGCACGCTTTGCACATATGGTGTGAAGCAACAAGTTCACCGCATTTTGTGCAAGATACCAAGTTTGGCATGGCTATTTTCCATGTTTGTGCGCGTCTTTTGTCACGTCTGCCTTTGGATGTTCGTCTTTTAGGTTCTATCATCTGCAACTACCTCCCATCATTCGGTAGATATTATACTAGGTTTTTGTAGTGCATGTCAAATATTACTCTATTGTTTCTTCGTAATCTTCAGAAAACATAGGCTCAAACTTATCATGCACTGTTTTTGCGGCTTTTGTGATATGTTTTTCGTCTATGAGTACAGTGATTTTGATTTCAGAAGTAGAAATCGTCTCGATGTTTACCCCGCATTCGTATAATGCCTCAAACATCGCCGCGGCCACGCCTGCATTGTATGCCATACCCGCGCCCACTATGGTGAGTTTTGCCAAGTTTTCGTCAGTATTTAGTGACTCGTAGCCTATTTCGGCCTTATTTGCCTCCAAAATTTCGCATACTGCCTGCATATCTTGTTTATGCACGGTAAAGCAATAATCTCGTTTGTCGCCTTCTCCTACAGAAAGCAAAATTATATCCACATTTAACTTGGCATCCGCCAGAGGGCTAAAAATGCTCTTTGCCACACCCGGCCTATCGGGCAATCCCGTCACAGATACCCTCGCTACGTTTCTGTCAATCGCCAAACCACTCACAGTTAAACGCTCCAACCCTATATCCTCCTTTATCATCGTACCCGGCCTGTCGCTCATACTCGAACGCAAAACAAGGTTGACATTGTATCTTTTGGCCATTTCTACGGCGCGGTTATGCAGCACTCCCGAGCCGGAAGAAGCAAGCTCCAACATATCATCATAGCTAATCGAATCCAACTTTTTTGCTTTAGGAACAATCCGCGGGTCAGCGGTATATACCCCATCCACGTCTGTATAGATTTCGCAAAGTCGCGCCTCCAACACTGCCGCAATCGCCACAGCAGTGGTATCCGAAGCCCCACGCCCAAGCGTAGTCATATCACCATGCCTATTGACCCCCTGAAAGCCTGCTACCACCACGATATTGCCCTTATCCAATTCTTCTTTCATGCGTTTAGTTCTAATCTTTTTAATCTGGGCATTAAAATGGACGCTGGAGGCTTCTATACCCACCTGCGCCGCATTCAAAGAAACAGCAGAATGCCCCAGCGATTGCAATGCCATCGCCAAAAGAGCCGCCGACTGTTGCTCACCCGTGACCAGCAACATATCCAGCTCGCGCCTGTTTGCGTCGGAGGATATGCCGCGTGCCTTTTCCATTAGCTTATCCGTGGTATGCCCCTGTGCCGATACCACGATGACCATTTGATTACCCTTTGCATGAGATTTTAAAATGTTTTTTGCTACATACATTATCCTGTCTGCATTTGCAACAGACGTACCACCATATTTTTGTACAATCAAATTTCCCATATTCCACTTCGATTCTTAAAAAGTTCCTTGGAATTTACCATATCGCGCCTGTTTTTGCAAGCCGCAAGCGCGGTCGGAAGTGTCCTAAATCCACTTTAAATATGCGGGGTTGAGCGGTTATGACCAAAACATCTACTTATAGAAAATATGCACTTAGTGGCACTCGTGTTTTTGTAGAGATTACCCAAAACAACGGAAAGCCGCACATCATAGTGCAAAACACCTCTGCAAGTCCTTTAGACTTGTCTTGCGCAGATGCAACAGAACAATTTATGCGAGGCGATAAATCACGCCAAACAGAAGGAAGCGGCCTTGGGCTTTACATTGCTAAAAGCCTTGCGGAGCTTATGGGCGGTAGCTTACTTATCAATATAAGCGGAGATTTGTTTCGTGTGGATATTTTCTTATAAAAACTAATTTTTGGAGGAATTACAATGAAAAAATATAGTACATTCTTTATTTCGGCACTTGTTATGCTGTTTGCTTTCACAGCTTGTAATGATAATAACAATGTTAATACAGAGCAATACTCAAACACAGCTTACCCCGATATTTATCTTTTCCATGAGTCTGCTGATATGGGGACTTCTAGCGAAGATTATGGTAGTTTAACCGCCGCAGAATATCTTGAGATGATAGGGCATTGGGAGCCGGGCCACTGGGATTTTCTCACAAGTAGTTTTAAATTGCTTGATTAATACCTTACTCGTAATACTGCGCCTGTGCGTGCCACATTTCGTAATATTTGCTATCGGTGGCGGCGAGTAGATTTTCGTGTGTACCGTATTGTATTACTTCACCGTGATGGAATACCGCTATGTTGTGGCAGAATTTGCATGACGAGAGCCTGTGCGAAATAAAAATTGCGGTTTTTCCACCGATGAGGTCATTAAATTTGCTATATATTTCGGCTTCGGCTATGGGGTCGAGGGCGGCGGTGGGTTCGTCAAGAACAACGAATGGTGCATCCTTATAGATGGCGCGTGCAAGGGCAATTTTTTGAGCTTCGCCACCGGATATGTTTATGCCGTTTTTGTCATACTGCTTGTACAGACTTGTTTCCAGCCCATGTTCGAGTTCCGACAGGCGGTCGCCAAATCCTGTTTTTTCTAATGCGGCCCTTGCCGCCTCGGGGTCATATACATAAGAGGTTGCCAGATTTTGCCCCAGCGGCGACCCGATAACACAAAAGTCCTGTACCACTACTGAAAAAACCGAAAGATAGTCATCATACTCGTTTATATTTATTCCGTTTAGGGTGATTTTGCCGCTTGTTGGCTCGTATAGGCGGCAGAGTAGCTTTATCATTGTTGTTTTCCCGCTACCATTCATACCGACTACGGCCAGACGCTCTCCTTGGGTAAATGATAGATTTAGGTTTTTAAGTACAAAATTTTCTGTACCGGGATATTTGAATGAGACATTTTCAAAGCGGATTTCTATTTTATCCGTGGGGGCTTTGGTCATGCCGTTTTGCTTGCTTTTTGGCAAATCCATGTAGTCGAATGTAAGACCCAGATAAGGTGCATTCTCGCGCAGTGAGGCAAAATTGTATATGATGCCGGACATTGTCCAGTAAAAAGAGGTGATGCCGCCCACAAAACGGGTGACTTCGCCGACATCATACATACCGTACAAAGCGCGTAGGCCAATCAACAAAAATGCAAGCACCATAAAAATTGCACCCATGGCCTCGGTGACACCATTTGTCTGGCATTCTGCCATGCTCCATTTGCCCCTAAACCATGATTGACTCTTTTTGACGGCCGAAAGAATCGGTGATGCGAGATTAAAAATACGGACATCCATACCGCCGCCCGGTGTAGCGATATAGTTGTTTTCGTAATAACTGCGCAGGGTGTTGTACTTTGCCAAGCCGCCAAAAAGCAACTGCACAAGGCGGAGCTGACGTTTTAACAAAGCGTGGTTTACAATCGCGGGTATTGCAACAGAAAATAAAATAAGTAAGACAAGCGACAAGTTAGATGTAACAAATGAATCGCCCTGCGGCACAAAAAACATACCCGACAAAATAATCACTGCACCCACTAGCCCGATTGCCTGTCCAAAAATGTTTGTAAAATGTCCATGCAATTTCATAACCCCCAGCGCACCCGCCTGGTTTTTTGCATGGGCATCTGCTCGCAATGCCGCCACCTCGGCATTTTCGACATATTGAAAATCCATTTCTGTGTGATGTTTATCCCACATCATGGTGTGGCGTTCCCAGTATTCGCTGGGTTCACAGGCGGATGACTGTATATACCATATCACATGCGCAACAAGTAACAGCGCGAAGCTAAAGCCCACTGTAAGGGATACATACAGAGCTATCCGCGACAGATTTTGTTCGCCGGAGAGTTCGCTGATAACCAGAGACGATAAAAACAAAACAATAAGAGGATTGATTGCCCATATTGCATTGAGCGTACAATCCGTGATTACCTTCACCTTGCTCAATCCCCACAGCATTTTTACACCACGCCATGAGTCGGCTATGGCTTGCCCGACGGTGAGTTTTTCGTCACCTTTCCTAAAATTAAACATTGTCGCCACCCGCGCACTCGTCTTTGTAATACGAAGCCTGTGTGGCAAACATTTCTGCGTATTTGCCATCTATCTGCATTAGCTCGTCATGTGTACCCTCTTCTGCTATGACATTATCATCGAGCAGTATGATTCTGTCGCAAAATCGCGTGCTTGCCAAACGATGTGAGATAAAAACGGATGTTTTACCCTCTGTAAGCTCCGCATATTTTGCATATATTTCACTTTCGGCGATGGGGTCGAGAGCGGCAGTCGGCTCATCTAATATAAGAAGCGGCGCGTCCTTATAGAGTGCGCGTGCGAGAGCCAGCTTTTGCCGCTCACCACCCGACAGGTCGATTGCATTTTCGTTAACTTCTCGCACGAGCAAAATCTCCGGGTCTTTGTCGAGTCCCGCCATTGCGAGGCATTTTTTCACCTTTGCCATATCGGGAATCCCCTGCGCTACATTTACTGCGATGGTGTCGGGAAGGAGATGAATTTCTTGAAAAACCGCTGTGATTGCAGAAAAAAAATCATCACGGTCGTAGGAGGAGATATTTTTTCCATCATAAAAAACATCCCCCCTGCTCGGCGTATAAAAGCCGCATATCAGCTTGATTAATGTGGTTTTGCCCGCGCCGTTTACACCTACTACGGCGAGCCGCTCCCTTGCTTTTATAGTTAGGTTGATATTTTGCAATGTTGGTTTTTCGGATTTTGGATACGAATAATCTACATTTGTGAGTTTGATTTCTGCCGCGTTTTTGCTCGGCTTCGCGCCGCCTTTTTGTCTCATATCAGGATATTCTAATGTCTCTCTCCTGTCACTCATATGTACGGATGAGCGTGCAAGGTTTGTACTGCTTATGATGATACCGTTTATCCATGCGGCCATCCCGCCGATTGCCGCAAACATCATAACAAACTCACCGAGGCCAATACTGCCGACGAGCAAAAGATATGTCAAAAACGCATAGGCCGCACCATCGCGGATGAGTACCATCACTATGTCCGCAACCCCTGCCGCCAAGCCTTTTTTTGCAGAAAGCTCATTAGAAACACGTAGCTCTTGCAGGTGAAAGCCCCATCGTTCCATCAGCCAGTTTTTCATGGAATACAGGCGAATATCCGACGCAAAGGGCTTAAAACCCATAGCCCAACGCAGATGCCATACCTTTTGCCAGATTTCTCCCGTATATTCGCGCCGCCCTTCGTCAAACTTCCTGTGTCGCCACTGAAAGAAGCTGTTAATCGCAACACTTGCAAAAAGCAATAAAATAATAAGCGGGTGTACAGTTGCTATTACCCCACCAAATAACAATAGTCCGCCGACGTTTACAACAAAACCCGACAGTGTAGGCACAAACCGCGTAGCCCCTTCGTCACTGTGGTTGCTAAACGTCGTCTTGCTGTTTAGCTTTATAAAATCGGGATGCTCCCTGTTTGCATAATCCATAGTAAGCATTTTTTCAGAATGCTTTAGTGTAAAATCCGCATTATACACATTTTTGGTCATGGGGTCGATTTTAACGGCAGAATATCCGTGCAAAAAACGCGCAACAGCAAGCACCACCCCAAGCACAAGCATAACCATAATAAAACGCTCTGCCGACACCTCGGCAATTATTTCTTCGATTACAATCCGCGGTGTAAGTATCCCTATAAAAGGTAGCAAAATCCGCATAACCGTCCCGAGCATCACCCAAAGCAACAAAACCTTATCCGCCCGCCACAGACACGAAAGGCTATATAGTGTATTAGAAAAAACACCGTATTTTGTCACAATCAGCACACCCCGACAATATCCTTAACAGCCGCAAAAAAATCTGAGGGGTTATCCGTATCTACTAAATGGCCCGCATTTTCTATCCAATACAGTCCCTTTTTTGGGGCTTGTATTTGATTAAAATATTCTTCTGCAATAACACTCGAAGTCATCTCGTCATGTATGCCTAAAATGTAGAACACAGGGATTTCGTACACGGTAGTTTTATTTTCCCAATCAAAAAGCACCTCGGCATAGAGCTTTTCGTTAAGCTCTTCGACAACATCGGATAACTCTTCGTCCGCGTCCGTCCATGTAGGGCTGTTTGCATAGATTTCGAATACATCCCTTGATGTAAAATCATATCCACACCCAAAACCAATCCCCGAAATAATATTATACTGTCGGAAATAATCATCACGAGGCACATCGGGAAAGCTCTCGCTGACCCGGTCGAGTGTGGCCATCTGCTCCTGATTGCCCGATTTTTGGACACATGATTTAACAAACTCGTAATAACGCCTGTCCTGTTTGTTCCCGGGAACACCTTGGCCATATCCGATATACCCTGCTACATCCTTATATCTCAATACATACTCGGTACCAAGCATAGACCCCCAAGAATGACCCGCCAAAAAAATCCTATCCGTTGCATATTTCTTTTTGATGTACACAATCGTTTGGCGTAAGTCCTCCAACAACACATCAAAAGTAAGACTCTCGTGCGTTGATTGGTTTTTTATTTGCGTTTTCCCTGCCCCGCGCTGGTCATAATATACCATGTTGCAAAAGCCCGAATAGGGTTGTTGAAAATACGCCAGATAGGAATTAGCAAGCCCCGGCCCGCCATGCAACATAATCACAACATCCTTGCTGTCGCTCGGCTGATGCAAAAAATATTGCTCTATACCATTGATTTGAACATATTCTTCGACTATATTTTTATCCATATTAAAATTACTCCTTCGGCATATCCCATTTTGTCCCAAAGACGACTTTTTCGTCTATGATGTCGCCGCGCACCTTGTCGCCTTCTTTGAAGCGGCCTTCCAAGATAGCCTCTGCCAGTTCGTCCTCGATTTTGTTTTGGATGGCGCGTCGAAGCGGGCGGGCGCCATAGCTTTGGTCATAGCCTTCTTTTGCGATATATTCTACGAGTTCGTTTGTGTAGATGAGGTCAATATCCATGTTTTTGCGTATGCGGTCGGCGGTTTCGTCGAGCATCAGGCGTGTGATTTTTTGGATGTCATCGTTGTCGAGTGGGTGGAATACGATGATGTCGTCTATGCGGTTGATAAACTCGGGGCGGAAGATGTTTTTTACTTCTTCCATAACGAGTTTTTTCATGTCCTCATAGGAGCGGTCTTTGTCGTTGTCACTCACAAAGCCCAGTTTTTTTGGGTTGATAATAGAACGCGCACCCGCGTTTGAGGTCATTATGATGAGCGTGTTTTTAAAATTAATTTTGCGTCCCTGAGAATCGGTGATATGTCCATCATCGAGTACCTGCAAGAGGATGTTAAACACGTCGGGATGTGCTTTTTCTACCTCGTCGAAGAGGATGACGGAATATGGCTTGCGACGAACGCGGTCAGAAAGTTGGCCGCCTTCGTCATATCCTACATATCCCGGGGGCG
>JGI24703J35330_11748736_pt1 | contig 29827 bp, 26 predicted proteins | sample TergutNt197P1_FD_35330 | JGI IMG/M metagenome (IMG submission 35330)
AAACGGGCAAGACTTCGAGTTGCCTGCTCGTTGGCAGAGCCAACGACACTGCAACTCTCGCTTTACAAAGCCCGTTTTGCGGGGGATACTCTTGTTTAACTTCTATACACGATTATTCGGTGAATGCAGTTATCTTTAGTTTCGGTGGCGACTAATCGCAGGTCTTTATAATCCACGTGATGTGTTTCGCCATTTTCGGGAATAAAACCTAACAGGTCAGTCACAAATCCAGCGATTGTTTCGTATTCGTGATTTTCTGGAAGTTCGTAACCGAATAATTCTAAAACTTCTTCAGGGTCGGCTTCGCCGTCTACCTTGTATTTTTTGCTACCGTTCTTTTCGCCAACTTGTTTAATTTTTAAGTCAACATCATCTTCGTCGCCGTCATATTCGTCTTGAATGCTTCCCATAATTTCTTCTACCAAATCTTCAACCGTGACAATGCCAGCTGTTCCGCCATATTCATCAATTACAATCGCCATAGACGATTTTTTTTGCTTGAATAGCTTAAACAACCCTGCACACGAACCCGATTCAGGAATTAAGACAGCTTCTCTCATCGTTTCTTCGAGCGAAAATGTAGACAAGTCTGACTTTCCTATCCAACTGAGTAGGTCTTTTACTATTATTATGCCGATGATGTCGTCAAGGTTCTCGCGGTAGACTGGTAGGCGCGAAAATCCTTTGTCCAGTGCAAGATAAATGATGTCATCAAGGCTGGTGTTCGATTTTACGCCGATAACGTTTACCCTATGCGTCATAACGTCAGATGCAGTGAGCCCATCAAACTCAAACGCATTTGAGATAATTTTTGCACCTTCTTCTTCGATTACTCCGATTTCTTCAGCAGCATCTACCATTGACAAAATCGCATCTTCAGTCGCTTTAGGAGCGTCTGATATAATTTTTCCTAACAATTTGTGTAATAAAATCAAAGGACTCAATAAAATTCGCTTTGAATTATTGTTTTGCCTTCGTTCGTCGCTTTCCATTTGAACGGATACTCCTTTTATAATTTACAAATATAGTCGATTAAAACTCAATTTTGAAAAACCACTTTGCGTTTGCATTGCAAGATTTGACAACCTCTTCCAGTGTCACGCCTTTGATTTCAGCGATTTTTTCTGCTGTGTTCCACGCCATTGAGCTATCACAGGTCTTGCCTCTAAACGGTTCTGGTGCCATATAAGGGCAATCGGTTTCGAGCATAATTCGATTTAGTGGGATTTCTCGACAAACTTCGTGTGATTTCTTGGCATTCTTAAAAGTCAACACTCCAGTAAAGCTAATCAACACACCGAGTTTGATTAACACGCGTGCCATTTCCACACTTCCAGTATAGCAATGCATTACCGCTTTTAGGTCTGGATTTTTTAAAAACTCTTTTCGCAGAATCTCCAGCGTGTCATTCGCTGCATCTCTTGAGTGTATTATAATCGGTAAATTAAGCTCACGTGCTAAATCGAGTTGTGCTAAAAAAACTTCTTTCTGTTTTGATTTAAACTTTTCAGAGTCATCGTAATGATAATCTAACCCCGCTTCACCGATTGCCACTATTTTTGTATTCCCCCCGTCAGTAGCGTAGTTTCGCAACTGTTCGGCATAATCTGTGGGCAAGTTCTCCTTTGCATAATGTGGATGAATGCCTACTGACGCATAAACATTATTGTAGCGTTCAGCCAATTTTATCGATTTTGGAATGCTGTCAAAACAGTATCCAACCGCAACAAAGCCAGCGACATTGTCACTAAGCATTTGTTTAATCAATTCACCGGCTTTACCTTTATACGCCCTATCTGTATAATGCGTATGCGTATCGAATAGTTTCAAATTTATGAACCGCCTTGATTTTTCTGAAAATTTGTGCTATAATGGGAATTATGACTCCTTACCGCCAGTAGCTTGAGCGGCTTTTGCAGCCTCAAGCTTCGCTTTGAATGCAGCAATCCCCGACAATCCACCACCGAGCGCTTCTACAGCTGGTGTTTCTGGAGGGGTGAAAGCCAAAGTCGGGGTAGGGGATGGAGTTTTTGCTTCAATCTCTGCAGATTCGTCATCAGTTGGTATTATAGAAGTATCCCTCAAATTTTCTCGTAAAAGGCCATCGATTTCTCCTTGCGATAACACTCTACCTAATCTAATCACTAGTAACCACCTCGTTCATTTCTAAGTATACTTTATTATTATATCATAAAAAATTGAATCCGTCAAGCCAAAAAAGCCGAAGCAAAGCTCCGTCTTTGTTTTGCTCTTGTTTAGCTATTATATCACGGTTATGATTAAAAATCAAGCGTTTCAGTAAAGAAAATATAACTAAAAAAAATCGAAAGGAAAAACAAAAATGATTACAGTAAAAAAACCAACTTCGGCAGAAGTCGAAGAAATGAAAACTCTACCAACATAGGGGTGCGACGTATCGACGTTTGACTGGAGCTATAGCGACAAAGAAAGCCAAACAAGATGTCCGTAAGGGCAGCTTTGCTGACCCTGTAGGACATTGCCGTAAAAATCTGTATGCTGATTAAAGGCAAAGTCAAAGTCACGTATGATGGCGGTGAAGTCGAGTTCGGAGCGGGCGACATGGTGACTTTCGAGAAAGGGCTGTCTTGTGTTTGGCAGGTTACTGAAGCTGTCGAAAAACATTACAAATTTGTGTGATTTTAGTGTTTACGAATGTATAATCGCCACTTTCTTAGTCCATAATACTAATAATTCTTAAACAAGAAAGGATGTATTTAATTATGGCTAAGGGAAAAAACAACGCTGGCGGTAATAATGCTGGCAACAACAAAGGCGGAGCTAACAACGCTGGTGGCAACAACAAAGGCGGAGCTAACAACGCTGGCGGTAATAACAAAGGCGGAAATAACAACGCTGGCGGTAATAACAAAGGCGGAAATAACAACGCTGGCGGTAATAACGCTGGTAACGGCAACGGCTAAGCAAAATAAACAAATCCCCCCAGACTTACATCTGGGGGGATTTTTGTTGTTCAGACATAGATTCAATATCTGAAATCACATAAATTATAAATGCCCTTGAACTCTTGGTTAGCTATGACGAGAATTTGCAACTGCTTCGTCGAGCTTCGGGGAAGCAAAGCTCCCCCTTGAGCTCTTGTTTTGGCTTACCAACCGTCACGCGTTCCCCACATAGAGCCAAGACCTGCACCCCACGCAACGTTACCAGTACCTACGATGGTGAGTTCGTCTCCGCTAACGCTCCAAGTAACTCCTGGAGGTGCCGAGAAACCAGCCATGGTAAATTCTCCCGGCAAACGGATTCTTACTGTAAAGTGGAATCTTTCACCGTGGCTTGGTGGGTCAAGTGCAGTAACGGTGATGTTTCCAGCTGTATCAACAATAACCGCACTAATATCACCTTCAACAATTGGGAAACCTATTCTTGGTCCACAAATGCACACTTCTGTGAGACGGTCGCAATCATCACACCAGCATCTTGCACAGGTGTTGCGTTCGCAACGTCCGCCGCTCGCCGGGAAGCATTGAATACATCCGCATCTATCGCAATCACGACACGGACCGTCAACAAGTGTCCATACACCATCAGAATTACGCTGTTGGATTTGATTACGTTCCATTATAGTAACTTCAACGTGTTGAATGATTGTTCCGTCATGGTTTGCTAAACGCAGACGTTCTCCGAAAGAGAAGCTAAAAGTTCCGATTCGATTGTTTTTTAGATGGTCATCATCGTCATTAGAACCAAACGGAATGTGGATTTCGCTATTTGGAGGAATAATCGTCGCAGGCAATCTCCAACGGAAGTCATGCTCACGGACACCGCCGTCAACACGTTCGCCATCATAATTGTCAGAGAGGTACAAACCTCTTGTAGAAATTACATAGTCAGTGTTATTAGCGAGAGTTAGCCAGTTTTGACCACGTGCTTGAAGTCTTACAACTTCAACCGTTTCATGAGGGTGGTGAACGGTTTGTTGACCGAAATTCGTCGGGCTAAAACGCCGTCTGAAACTAACCGTAACAGTATCGCCAGCTTGAATGTTAATAAAACGCCTTCCAAAGTTGTATTGTATTTGTGCCGCTGGAACTGGAGTTCCATTAACGGTAAATTGGTCTAACTCATAACCAGGCCATGGATTGGCAGTTACCGGAATATTCGCACCACTGTAATAATTCATGGTTAAGGAAGATACCATACGAGGGTCACCCTCATATCGTGGGCTGATTACACCAATTTCACGTGAATTAAATACTGCCGAACCGCCCTCACCAACTGTTAGGGTCGTCGCCGTTCCAGTCCCAGTCATACCAAGACCAGTAGGAGCAGCAGTTGTTCCTTCTCTCCAAGGAGTAGTGATATGACCACGAATCGAGTTACCACGCCCATTCAAGAAAGTAGTAACACTTTGGCTTGAAGCAGGGTTTTCAACATCACCAAGAGAACTTGGCCAACCAGGACCCGCAGTATTTGTACCATTACGTGCTGTAGATGAAATAAAACTGTTTTGTAAAACGAAACTATGTTCTGTTCTAATTTGTGAACGTAAATTGTCGTAAACGCTACGAGCAAAAGCTGTGCTGTGTGAGCCTTCAATCAAATCAAGCAAAGTATTAGCGAGACGAACACGCATATCTTCACGTTGTAGAACCGCTGGCATTATCCATGAACCACTCACAGTCGCATTAAAGTGACGTGAAGAACCACCAGCTCCACCAGGTGCCCTTGTAAGACCAGTACGGTTTACGAGAGCGTCTATCGTATTGGCTAAATGAGATGTCGCAGAAGGAATCGGGTCACCACCGTCCCACAATCCGTAAGCAAACTCCATGTCATGGATTTTGAATCTCCATCTACCATCACGAAGTTGTGGATGGAAGTTAGGGTCATTACGTTCCTCGTCTGTAGGGAAATAACGCCACATTTCACAGTTGTTAGACGGCCAGTCAACATTAGCTCCAAAAATGTTTAGTGCATAAAATTGTAACAAGTTTTCAATGCAGATTAGTTCTTGGAAACGTGTCCAGTTTGACTCATTAACAAGCAAACTACCAGAGTTCCATGAAAGCTGGTCGGCACGAATAGCAGAACTAAGAATCCCTGTAGAAGTGATTGGATTACGTGCACCAAATGCTATATATCCCAATTCCGCCCATGAGCCAGGACCAGTAACCGCTCGACAGGCCCCCCAATCGCAACCGTCATCAGGTGAACTTTGGAAGTCAATACAGTCAGGACGACCACAAGCATCCGCAGTTCCAGCAGGTGCAGAACAACGTACTACAGAGTTATATCCAGTCCAAGTTGTGTTTTGAAGGTGATGCCCTGTAGGCAACGCACGATTACAGCCCGCACGATAACAGCCATCACGCCCCATTTCGCTACCACCGAGGAACTTTAGCCTATCTTGTGCAGCACCATGATAAAATCTTCTCCAGTGGTCTTCAGTTCTTGGCGAACGTACCCATACAAGCCCGTAATAAGCACCGTTCATAAAGACCACACCCGGTCTATGAACTGGAGTTATATCACTAGTTGCAACACGTGCAAGTGCATTAGCAAGTTCATCACGAACGTACGTTTGCTCACGGTCATTACCACCCATTCTTACACGGAATCTGCGGTATCTGTGCATTAAGTTGCCATCAGAAGTATGTTCTTCGCCAAATATTGGCCATCTTACATTATCTCTATCACCGTAAGAATTACGGCAGTAGATTTCAAGTGTTTTTTGCTCATTCACAAAAGTACCACGTGACCAACCACCTTTTACACGTATTCCTACACGTTGGTTGACAATTTGTACTTCGTCTGGTTCTTTTGATGGGTCAAAAATTTCTAAATGTGCCATACGTTCAGCACCAGTATTGTCGCCGTCAGTCCCACGTCCGCGACGAGTGCTGTTACCAGGTAAAGTTGGAGGGAAATCACCTTGATTTGTGTGTGAATTTCGTCTCCCAAGTGCGAATGAGTGCGAAGGACCGCTACTCATAGCGTTTGCTACTTGCATAAATTCATAAAAGTCAACCCCGCAGTTGAAAAAGCCTTCATCAAAGTCAAAAATACCTCTTGCATCGGTGTACAATGATACAACCAAGAAATCATTGTCTTCCCATGAAGTCGCAGCAGCACCACTTGGAGGGCGAACCCATGTACGGGTAATGACTTCAGAGTATACAGTTTGACCGCCAACAACTCTTGACGCAACTGCACTGATTGTAAATGCACCACGTGCATGGTCAAGCACGACCGGAATCACTCCACCGCCACCAGGTAAAGTAGGGATTCCATTAGGAATTCCGGTAACTCTTCTTTCGCCAGAGCTTGAATCCCAGTAATACGGTCTGATTCCGCCATCAAATCGGCGTAAACCATCGTGACCCATAGTTGCATGACCTACCGAACGTGTAAATACATTACGCCCGTGAAAAGCCTGAGTAGTCGGGTTAGCAGCAGCAGCAGCACCAGTACTACTTGTTGCGGTAGTGTTCGGGCTATGTGCTGTAGTAAAGTGGATTGTCGCAGTAGGGTCAACCACTCCACCAACAGTCGCAAAAAGATTTACGTCAAACCCAGCTGTTCTAAACCCAGCAGGGACGTTGCTTGCTGTAGCGAAGTCCGCCCCATCACGAAAGCGGATTCTAAACCGCCCCGGCGAATCATCTTCATAGTCAAAATCTGTTCCGTCGCCGTTATCAGCCGCTGCCACTTCAGCTTGCATAAATGCAGGCTCAAAAAGTTCACTGACATCGCCCACAAAAATAGACATCATCAATGAAAAAAGTGTAAGTACAGCTAAAATTGTCTTTATCTTGCTTTTTTTGAATTTTTGCATAAAAAATTTACCTCCATAACTATCAAAATATAATCATAACAAGGTCCAAAACACCCTATAAGACTATTTCGTTTAATTATAACACACTTTAAATAAAAAAGATATACGTAAATTTACACAAACTTTACGTTTTTTTTTGTACAATATGCACAAAACCATAAAAAATTAGCCACTCTAACCAACAACTGGTCGCATAGTAGGGAACAATAACACATCTCGAATAGAAGCACTATCGGTAAGAAGCATAATCAGCCTATCCACACCAAGCCCTAACCCACCAGTCGGAGGCAATCCATACTCAAGTGAGGTGACATAATCTTCGTCTACCTGTGCTGAAGAGTCACCAGCCGCACGTTTTTCGTCTACTTGTTTTTGGAAACGTTCGCGCTGGTCATGCGGGTCATTAAGTTCAGAAAAAGCGTTTCCAAACTCCCACTTGTTTATAAAGAACTCAAAGCGTTCAGTGAATTCAGGCTGGTCAGCTTTTCGTTTTGCGAGCGGGGAGTTCTCTACTGGATAATCATAAATAATCGTTGGTTGAATCAGATTAGGCTCAACAATTTCTTCAAAAGCCTCGACTAATTCCATGCCTTTAAGCCCCGCTTTGCCACCGAATTTCTCGACAGATTCCTGCATAGTCATACGCACCCATGGTTTACCTAAAGCGATTTCGGTTCCTTGATAGGTAATCGTATCGCCGCCTACAATAGTCTTGCAGAGATGTTTGTAAAGTTCTTCAATCAAATCCATCATTCCAAAATAGTCAGTGTATGCTTCATATAACTCAATCGACGTGAACTCAGGGTTGTGAGTAGCGTCCATACCCTCGTTCCTAAAAATCCGCCCGACTTCATATACTTTGTGGAATCCGCCCGCAATCAAGCGTTTGAGGTACAGCTCAGTTTCGATTCTAAGATACATCGGGATATCAAGTGCGTTATGACGAGTGATAAAAGGTCTTGCCGCCGCTCCAAGTGAGTGAGTGTGAAGCACTGGCGTATCGACTTCAAGGAAACCACGCGAATCAAGAAAAGCACGCAGTTCACGCATGATGAGTGAGCGTTTTACAAATACATCTTTTACATGAGGGTTAGCAATTAGGTCTAAGTAGCGTTTGCGATAACGCTCTTCCTTATCTCTAAGCCCGTGATGTTTTTCAGGTAGAGGATACAACGATTTTGACAGTAGTGTAAGTTCACTCGCACGAACTGATACCTCACCAGTTTTGGTGCGAAATACTACACCTTTTACGCCGACTATATCCCCTAAATCCCACGTTTTGAAGACGGTGAAGGCATCATCGCCGATTTCTTTTCCGCTAACATAAACCTGTATTCTGCTGATACCTTCAATACTGCCATCACGAATGTCGATAAAATTCGCTTTACCCATATTACGCCAGCTGGTGATTCTTCCGGCAAGCATAACTTCTTTGTTTTCAAAAGCCTCAAAATCACCCTGAATTTCACAAGCTAAATTAGTAACTGGATACTTAGTCTGCAAATAAGGGCTTTGTCCGCTTGATTTAAGCGCATTTAGTTTTTCAAGGCGAAGGCGTGTCTGTTCCTGCAAGTCTTGCAGATTTTCAATTCCTGTATTTTCTGTATTTAACTCTTTTGAATCCATCTTAATTTTATATTTCTCCTATAGATATTGCTCCGCAATGAAACTATTGCGGAGCAATAGTTTCATTGTTTAATATTAGACCTCACTTAGAAATCTCCAAAATTTCATAACCAACCAATCCATTTGGAGTTTCAACTTCAATTGTATCACCAACTTTTTTGCCCATACAAGCAGCACCAATTGGTGATTCATTGCTGATTTTACCTTTACGCATATCAACCTCACGCGAGCCTACCATAGACAAATCGTGGACTTTGCTGTCTGCCACGTTCTTGATTTTGATTTTGTTTCCGATTTGAATCAAGTCAGTCGTAAGTGCCGATTCGTCAAGAATTTCGACATTCATGAGAGTAGCCTCAATCTGTGCTATGCGTGATTCAATAATTCCCTGTTCATTTTTAGCCTCATCATACTCTGAGTTCTCCGACAAGTCACCAAACGACATAGCGACCTTGATTTTTTCAGCAACCTCACGGCGCTTGACCGTCTTAAGCTGTTCTAATTCCTCTTCTAATTTGAGTAGACCCTCTTGTGTTAAAATAGTTTTTTTCATGTTTTATATCCTTTCAGTATTACTCCGCAACATATAGGCTAATTGTTTCCCTACGTCAGGCATAAAAAGCTCGGCACAGCCGACCTTTGTTATGGCTTTGTTTGGCTTTGTGAGGACGGTTTTCAATTCGTATTGATAATCTCAAATGCACGACGAATCTGAACATCTGCTATTTCGGAGAGTTCACGGTCGCGGAGTTCGGCAATTACATAAGACACTGGCGTTTCTTTTTCGACCGCAAAACACGGTGTAATCCCAGTTCCCGCAAAAGTGAAACCGTTCACCAACGAAATTCTCGCTACTGTTACACGAATCGCACTCCCATCCCTAAGTTCTTGCGTTTGCTGAAGATATGCGTTACCCGCCGTTCCCGAACCTACAATCTGTGCACCACTATACATTCGTAAGATTGTGGCAAAAAGCTCGCCCGCACCAGATGTTCTGCTATTCGTCAAAACCACAATCGGGATATTCTGCATAGCTGACGGCAAAATCACACTATCATCTGTTACGATAAAATCACGTGTGACTTCGCCTCTATGCTCACTTCGTGCAATCGTTCCACCTCCGACTAACAAATTTACCATACTATTTACTGGAGCGAACACGCTGCTATCATTATCACGCAAGTCAAAAAGCATTGCCCGAACCCCCGATTGAACAAACGTCTGCACCCCTGATTCAAACTGATTAGCTGTTAGTGCATTAAAACTCGTAATCCGCATAAATCCAATTTCGTCAACCACATCAGTTTCGACTGAAATGAGGTCTACCGATTGCCTGATTAGCGGATGAATAAAAGTTTGACCCTCACGTTGTGTTGTCAAGCTGACTGGGGTGTACTCCTCGCCATCTAAAAGCTCAAGCGCGACTGAAGCACCTGCTTCAAGCACATTGATGCCATCAACCTCGATAATCACATCGCCCACCAAAATCCCCGCTGATTCGGCTGGTGAGCCTATATAAACCTCAGATACTTGCAAGTAACCCGAACCCTCAGGCTCAGCTCGAACCCCAACAGTAACCAGTTGCCCACCTTCTTCGGCGAGCCGTTGACGGTGCATAGAAGCTGGCAAATACGCTGTGTGTGCATCGCCTAATCCTGCGACGTATCCCGAAAAAATCCCATGTGAAATGTCGTCATCATTTACGTCATAAAGAAAATTATTACGAACAAACGAGTCAATCTCCTGTAGTTTTGAGCTGATTGCATCACGTTCAGGCACTCCGGGTAACAGGTCATTATACATATTAAACGAAACTGTCCAAGTGACAACAAAAGTGACGGCACACGCCACTATTATCAAGCTTATACAAACGCCTATTGATATTTTTTTACTCATTTTATTACTTTACTCCACTGATTACTCTAAGGTATTTGTCGCTACTTTAGATTCTTTCCCAGACAACACCACGTGTCCTGAATCCATTACATACACCGATTTTGTTTTTTTACCACACGTCGCGTCAATGAGGAGATTCTTTTCTTTTGAGGTTGCGATTAATCGCTTAACTGGTGCAGTATCTGCCGTAACAATCGCAATCACTCGCTTTAGATTGATGACGTTTCCATATCCGATGTCGAGCATATTCATAGCCCCTCCAATGTTCAGTTAAACTTTCAATAACGCTTTAGCAAGCAACAAATCTTCTGGCGTGGTAATTTTTATGTTGCTGTAATCGCCCTCTACTATTTTAGGCGACACAACAGTCGCTAATTCAACAATCATAGCATCATCAGTCACAATCACCTCTGATTTTTTTTGCAAAGCCGCAAGTTTTTGAACAGCTTCTTTGTACAAAGCAAGTTCAAACACTTGTGGAGTTTGAACGGCATACAGCTTATCGCGGGGGGGAGTGCTCACACCAGATTCATCTACAAACTTGATTGTATCCCGTGCGGGAAACCCTGGCACAACCGCTCGATGGACATTCGCTTGAGCCACGAGCTTGTCAATCAACACTGGTGTAATCAATGGTCTTGCACCGTCATGAATTGCTATAATCTCTGTACCACACTCGTTCTCTCGAACACAGTCTAACCCTTTTTGAACCGATTCAGAACGATTAGCTCCACCTTTGACTACTCGGCATTTAACGCCCAAACCCACCGCTAAATCACGAGCTTTTTTGACGTTGTTTTCAGAAACCACGACGATTATTTCGTTAATCCGATTCGCTTCATTAAACGCCACAAGCGAATAAGCCAACACTGGTTTGCCGACAAGTTTTACAAAAATCTTATCAAACCCCATTCGGGTAGAGCTACCCGCCGCTACAATAATCGCAGTAGCTTTGCCTACGGCAATATCCCTTTCGAGCTGAGCGTGTCCCATCAGCTGCCGATAGGTCGCATAGTAGATGCAGTAGCAGGAGTGGTTTCAGGCGGAGCAGTAGTTTCTGGAGGTGGGTATGGTAATTCCGCTCTAAAAATCACGATTGTACCAGCACGGCGATTTTCATCGCCTGGGTAATCCCTCAAACGAACATTACTACCAGCAGCGGGGGTTACTTCGACGATTCGCCCTGACATACCAGCAACATATTCATCAAAAAGCCTATCTTCGATTCGGACGTTAGCGGCATTAAACCCTAACCCGATTAGTCTACTACGAAACGCTTCAGGCGTTTCATCTTCATTGAAAGCTGGGAGGCTCATAAACTCAGCGCCTAAACTATATCTAATCGTGATTATTGTGCCAACCTCCACAACCTCACCAGGTATAACATCTTGCGAAATGATTGTGCCATACGGTTCATCTGCGTTAAATTCGCCAACGAACTCAAACTCAAACACGTCATTAAACTGATTTCTTATAATCGACATAAAGTTATTACGTTCATGTGCTGGAATCGGGAAAGTAACGAAATTTGTCACCTGACGTGTACCAGCCGACGGTGGAGCAGTTGCATCACACTCAGAACAACTTTCGTCAATGCTGAACACACTTCCACAATCATCACAAGTCATGGTGGTTTGAGCCAGACATTCATCACATTCACAGTCAAGGTCTTCAGTACAAGCATCCTCATCGTAACAATCATCGCATTCACAATCGCTTCTGCTAGTACAAATGCTTGCACAATCATCACACTCACAATAAACCTCGCAAACTGGGCGTGTAAATACATCGGTAGCAAGTGCTAAAATCAGAAAAACCACAAACAAAGCAACCAAAATTCCAGTGGCAATAAGCCCAAACATTAGTTTACGCTTTTTACGTGCCTCTCTTTCCTTCTTACGCCTAAGAACAGCAGGAGCGACTTTTTTTTCGCCAGATTCCATACGATTGTCCGTGCCATTCAAGTCTTCATCATCATCAAATTCAATATTGATTTGAGGACGAACTGGTGCGGATTTAACATTCTCACCAGTCATAGCGGCAAGCGGCGGCATAGAATTAGGGTTAGCATATGCAATCGGCGAAGATTCTCCCGTGACATTAAGTGGCTGTTCCCACCCGAGTTTTTTGGAGAACTCTCCCACGGTTTTAATTCGTTCGTTGACTGAAAGCGAAAGTGCGTTCATAATTGTATCAGAAACTTCAACCGGGATTTGGCGATTTATGTGTTTTGGTGCAACCAATCGATTTTCTTTTAGGCGTGACGGTGCATCCTGCGGAATAACCCCAGTTATCGCATTGTAGAGTAGTGCTGCCAATCCGTAAACATCCGTCCATTCACCATGACGGTCGATTTCGTTATACTGCTCAGGTGCTGCATAACCCGAAAAAACATCAGAATTTAGTTTTGAGCCACAAATTCGTGCAGCGGTAATTGCAAAATCTGCCACGTAAGGAATCGGCTTGCCACCACCAAAGGTAGCGGTGTTAGAAAAATTGGCAGTATGGCTCAAATTACCACCGTTGTTTAGAACAAACACAGTCTTAGGCGAAATTCCTCTATGAACGATTCCAGCCGTATTAGCTCGCGCTAAAGCTGTAAAAGTTGTCTTAAAAAGCTCACGCGTCTGGGTATGAGTTAGCGGTTCAGACAAACCCGCAAAGTATGATTGAACAGTAACCCCCGAAAGCTCTTCAAAAATAGCATAGGCGGTTGCGTTTTCAGAAAAAACATCAATCACCCTTTGAATCCCCGGTAACGAACCGAGGCTCTGCAAAATTCGATTAAGCTCAACAAATTCAGACAAATACGCTTTGTATAGTGGGAGTTCGCCTGGGTTTACAGACAATGGCAAAACCTCCCGCGATCGTGTACACAACGCATCGGGCATATATTCTTTTATAGTGATTTTAGTTTCGGTGAGGGTATCATACCCGACATAAAGCCCCGCTTCGCCGTTATAAGAAATCAGCTTTCCAACGATATAACGCCCAGCGAGGAAAGTTTTCGGATATAAGTAAGACGCTAAATGCACCCCAGTATCAACCCACCCACAACTCTGACATTCGGGGATTTTTGCCACCCCAGCCTTCTGGTGAGGCTGCATACAGCTCATACAAAGATTAGTTTCTTTTTTCATAAACACTATTATATCATAAAAATCTGAATATGTCAAGCAAAATGTTAGACAACAAGCAGAGCAAAATGACGAAATCACTTAAAATCCCCCTTTCCAGATTTGTGTCTGAAACGGGGGGGAAATGCAAAGGTAACTCCTAATCCAAAGCACTTGGTAAGTCTACGAGGTACCTCAATACCTGAAGAGCATCATCTATATCGAGCTCGCCGTTTTGATTAAAATCATGAGTAGGGATTGTGGCATCACTCGGGAGGTCTACAAGGTATCTAAGGATGTCGAGAGCAGTTTTTATATCAACATCATTGGTTGTTAGCGCAATGTGTAAGTATCACCCGTTCCCTTTCTAAATATACGTTTCGGATTTTACTATACCATCATTATAGCACTCTCCTTAAATTTTGTCAAGTGATTTTGGCAAAATTTAAGCAAATTTGTAAACTTTGGAGCATTGCACAAAAAATCACGCTGATTCCATCCAAAACAGAATCAGCGTGATTTAATTTACTAAACAAGTGCTATTTTACCCTCTTTTTTTAGCAGTTGCAGCGATTGCAACAGCAGATGCAACTAATGCAGCGATTGAACCGAAAACCACACCAGTAGGAGGATTTCCGCCAGTGTTAGCTGGGGCAGTAGTAGCAGGAGCAGCCGTAGTTTCGGCAGGAGCAACTGTAGTTTCAGCTGGTGCATCAACTGTAGTTTCAGCTGGAGCATCAGCTGTAGTTTCGGCAACTGAATCATCGCCACCGTTAGCAGAATCTCCGCCAGCACCATCTTCAAAAGTAATTGACGCTAATACTTCGCCAGCAGTATTTCTGTACTCCCATCTAATTGCTTCTAATGCTGGAGCAGAAAGCCTGTGAGTGCTCATCATCAATGCGTTTGTATCAGGCGTTTGTGCATTGTCAAGCATTCCTTGTGCCATTGTCGCATCAAATCCTTCGATATCAAAAGTCCAGATGTAAATCAAGGTATTACCTTCATAAGTTACTTCAACTGAGCCACCAGGTACATCAGCACTCGCTGATTCGTAAGTTTCGTTAAGAGTTGATGCAAGTTCCGCTACTGTTTGAGTAGGTGTAGCTGACACACTCACTACTAATGCGAATGCAAGAGTAATTGCAACAACTGTTGCTAAGATTTTTTTTGCTTTAGACATTATTAATTTCCTCATTCCTTATTTTTATTGCTCTACAACAAAAGTTTTGTCATATATCAATCTATAGTTAATTATACACTGTATCTATGATTTTGTCAACAAAAAAGGTTCACAAATTTCAGTAAGTTTTGTAGAATATTATTAGCGATATTACACAAATTTAGCTTTAACAATTAAAAGTTCGGGGCAATACCCGAACTTTTAATAAACCTGTTTAATTATTTTAATTATCAAGCCCAGTTCCAGCTGGAATTAATTTACCGATGATGACGTTCTCTTTAAGCCCTAAGAGTGGGTCAACCTTACCATGAATCGCTGCTTCAGTAAGAACGCGTGTGGTTTCTTGGAACGATGCAGCTGAAAGGAAGCTGTCAGTAGCTAGAGATGCTTTGGTAATGCCGAGTAGCATTGGAATATAGGTTGGCATGGTCACCTCTTCGCCAGATTCACGGCGTTTGTCGAGTTCGTCAATAATTCTCATTAACTGGCTTTTGTCGACTGTGGCAGTGTTGAATAAATCACTATCACCTGGCTCGTCAATACGAACTTTTCGCATCATCTGACGGACAATAACCTCAATATGCTTGTCGTTGATATCAACACCCTGTAAGCGGTAAACCTTCTGAACTTCAGCAATGATATAATTTTGAACAGCCTGTTCACCTTTTACTGCCAAAACATCATGAGGATTAACACTACCTTCAGTCAACGGGTCGCCTGCTTCCACCCTATCGCCTTCTTCTACTCTTAATCTATAACCGAACGGTGTAGAATAACTCTTGCTTTCGCCGTCATCAGTAGTAACTGTAACGTGGCGAGTTTTTTTGATTTCTTCAAACTTAACCGTACCGCTAATTTCAGTCATAATCGCTGATGATTTTGGGCGACGGCTTTCAAATAACTCTTCAACACGAGGGAGACCTTGAGTAATATCGTCAGCCGATGCAATACCACCAGTATGGAAAGTCCTCATAGTAAGCTGAGTACCTGGCTCACCAATTGATTGTGCGGCTATGATTCCTACCGCCTCACCATTTTTAATCGGCTTACCGTCTGCTAGTGACGCTCCATAACATTTTGAACATACACCCTGTGCCGCCTCACACGTAAGCACCGAACGGATTGTCACTGTTTCGTGACCCGCCGCAATGATTGCCTTAGCATCAGAGTCAGTGATAAGCTGATTTGCCGAAACAATCACTTTTTTACCTTTTTTGCCCTTGACATCTTCAGTCAAATATCTGCCGAGTAGGCGTTCTTCTAAAGGCTCAATAAGTTCTTTGCCTTCACGAATTTCGTAAACTTCGATTCCGTTTTTAGTTCCACAGTCTTCCTCGCGAATAATCACCTCTTGCGAAACATCAACAAGTCTACGAGTAAGATAACCCGAGTCAGCCGTTCTAAGAGCAGTATCGGCAAGACCTTTTCTCGCACCCCTAGATGAAATGAAATACTCAAGGATGTTAAGCCCCTCACGATAATTAGAACGAATCGGGATTTCGATTGTTTCACCAGAAGTGTTTGCGATTAGCCCACGCATTCCCGCTAACTGACGAATCTGGTTGATACTACCCCTCGCCCCTGAATCCGCCATCATATAAATAGGGTTAAACTGGTCAAGATTGTTAGTCAGCTTATCCGAAACTTGATTAGTCGCATCGTTCCAAACATCAAGAATTTCGCCCTTACGCTCGAAGTTAGAAATAAATCCTTGGTTATAGTAACCGTTAATTTCATCAACCTTGCTATCGGCAGCGTTTAAAATGTCTTTCTTTTCTGGAGGGATGCTCGCATCACAAACCGCAACCGTAATAGCCGCTTTTGTCGAATACTTGAAGCCCAAATCTTTGATTTTGTCGAGTGCTTTAGCGGTAGTTGCAGTTCCGTGAATTTTAATACATTTATCAATGATTTTGCCAAGCTCACTCTTACCAACTTTGAAGTTTATTTCAAGTTCTAACACTTTTTTAGCGTCAGTTCTATCAACATATCCTAAGTCTTGCGGAATATGCTCATTAAAAATGATTTTACCCACCGTTGTTTCGATAATTCCGCTAACTGGCAACCCATCAGAACCGTCTGCCACTGGAATAAATTCAGGTTCAATCTCAACTCCTGGTGGAATTGCATTTTCATCATACTCGTCAAAGTCATCAAAGTCACCTGAATTTTCAGAATCATTTTCAATTTCAAGGCTACTATCATCTGCCACGCTCGAAATGTCGAAAACTTTCATTTCACCTGAATTACCGTAAGAACCCATCACACCAGCCGCACTTGATTCGCCGAATAATTCGCCACCCAAGCCAATCAACCCACCATTAGCCGAACGCCAAACACGCACTTTGATTTTAGCGTGAAGAGAAAGAACACCACATTGAAAAGCCATCAAGGCCTCACTAAAATCACGGAAAAGTTTGCCCTCCCCTTTTTCGCCTTCTTTATCCAAAGTTAGATAATAAGAACCCAAAATCATATCCTGAGTAGGGACAGCAACAGGTCGCCCATCAGATGGTTTTAAGAGGTTTTTGGCTGCCAGCATGAGTGTTCTTGCCTCACGGCGAGCCTCGTTCGAGAGCGGTAGATGCACCGCCATTTGGTCACCATCAAAGTCAGCGTTATACGCCGTACATACAAGTGGGTGCAACTTCAAAGCACGCCCTTCAACCAATACTGGTGAGAACGCTTGAATCCCAAGTCTATGCAGGGTAGGTGCACGGTTTAGTAAAACAGGATGGTCTTGAATGACATCTTCAAGCACGTCCCACACTTCATCGGTGGCACGTTCTACTAGTTTTCTTGCACTTTTAATATTATTAGAAATTCCACGGTCAACCAGTTCACGCATGACAAAAGGCTTAAACAGCTCAATCGCCATTTCTTTAGGGAGACCACATTGCTCCATCTTTAAGTCTGGTCCTACAACGATTACCGAACGCCCTGAATAGTCAACACGTTTACCGAGCAGGTTCTGCCTGAAACGCCCTTGCTTACCTTTTAACATATCAGAAAGGCTCTTGAGTGGGCGATTGCTAGGTCCAGTGACTGGTCTGCCATGTCTACCGTTATCGATTAAAGCGTCAACCGCTTCTTGTAACATCCGTTTCTCGTTTCGGATAATGATTTCTGGTGCACGAAGTTCAATCATCTTATAAAGACGATTGTTTCGATTGATTACACGACGATATAAATCGTTTAAATCAGAAGTCGCAAATCGACCGCCATCAAGCAGAACCATCGGACGAATATCTGGCGGAATTACTGGAATAGCATCAAGCGTCATCCATTCAGGAGACGAGCCACTTTTGCGGAACGCTTCAAGCACATCAAGTCGTTTTAATAGTTTAATTCGCTTCTGCCCTTGACCAGTGGTTTCGAGGGCTTCCCTAAGTTCTTCTACAACCCAGTCTAAGTTATTTTTCCAGAGTTCTTTGGGGTGTTTTGAAGCAAGTTCGTGGTCATCATTTTGGTCGAATAGTTCTTCAATATATTCGCTACCAGTCACCGTTTCGATGATTTTATAGCCATTCTTACGTCGCTTGATGTTTAGAGGGATAATAAACTCCTCATACCGTCTACGGCTGATAATTTCGTCTTCATAAAAAGCAATTTCTTCTTTTGAATAACCCGCTTCTTCGGTAATGCCTTCTGGATAGAACGTAATTAGCCTTTCTCGTTTAGCGAGATAATCCTCAATCTCCATCTTAGAAAGCCCCGTAATCGCCGAAAAATCGTTTAGGTTTTCTAAGATATAGTTATCATAACGAGTGTTTGCATATTCGCTCAAAAGCTCTTTAATAGCCTCCGCCCCAGTTTTAGCGAAGAAAGACTCGTCATCACGGTGTTCAAACCGTGCTTCCATATATTCTTTTTCAGTGAGTAGCTGTCCTTTGGCAAAAGTCGTTTCGCCTTTGTCGATTACTACGTATTTGGTGAAATAAAGCACTTCTTCAAGGCGTTTAGGAGGAATGTCAAGAACTTGCCCGATTCGTGAAGGCGTGCCTTTGAAGTACCAGATATGCGAAACAGTCGCAGCGAGCTCAATATGCCCCATACGCTCACGGCGGACTTTGTTGCGAGTGACTTCTACGCCACAACGCTCACAAATTTTCCCCTTAAATCGGATACGTTTGTATTTACCGCAATTACACTCCCAGTCTTTTTGTGGACCAAAAATACGCTCACAAAAAAGCCCATCTTTTTCTGGCTTTTGCGTACGATAGTTGATGGTTTCAGGACGTTCAACCGCACCATAGCTCCAGTTGCGAATTTGCTTTGGTGAAGCTAACCCGATTTTCATTGAATCAAATGCTACCGCCATTAAATTACCCCACTTTTACAGTTGACAATTGACAAATTCGCCGAGCAAGGAAATCCATGCTTTTATGAATTTTCAAAGAAGCACTGTTCTACCCAAATCTCTTGCTTGCATTGACAATTGACAGTTATTTTGATTGTTATTTGTTCCGTTTTTTGCGACATTGTATAGTGCTTTAGTCTTCTGATTTATTTTGCGATTCTACTAAAATTTTTCTTGCTTCAGCAAAAACGTCTTCACCTAACGTTGCTTTAAGAACAGTAATTAATTCGATTCCGCTTATTTCACCTTTTTCAAACTTTAATGCTTGATAAGCAATTCCACGAGTATAGTTTTTAAGTTCTCTTTCAGTCATGATTTAACCTCCCAGCGACATTTGACATCAAAAATCCACCGCTTCTTCGTTCGCTTCACCTTCGTCATCATCAGTAAAGAAATCACTATCTTCTACATCGCCAGTGATGTAGGATTCTTCCAACTCTACTTCGTCAGCTACATAGTCGAAATCATCTGCATTTACAATTCCTACATCATCGTCTTCTTCAAACGATTGTTTCATATCAATTTCACAGTCCATATCGTCAAGAACTTTTATGTCAAGACCTAATGACTGTAACTCTTTAATCAGAACCTTAAAGCTCTCTGGAACACCCGCTTTCGGAATCGGCTCACCTTTTACAATCGCCTCATACGTTTTAACACGCCCGACAATATCGTCAGACTTAACGGTGAGGATTTCTTGCAGAGTATACGCCGCACCATACGCCTCTAACGCCCAAACCTCCATCTCACCGAAACGTTGTCCACCAAACTGTGCTTTACCACCGAGCGGTTGTTGCGTAACAAGTGAGTACGGTCCAGTCGAGCGGGCATGGATTTTGTCATCTACAAGATGATGAAGTTTAAGGTAATACATATATCCAACAGTTACTGGGCTATCGAATTTCTCTCCAGTTCTACCGTCCGTAAGCTCAATTTTTGCTTCAGCTGGCAGATTTGCTTCACGCAGACAGTCAAGAATATTGCTTTCTACCGCTCCATCGAATACTGGGGTCATGATTTTCCAACCGAGTTCTTTTGCTGCCCAACCCAAGTGGACTTCAAAAACCTGCCCAATATTCATACGCGACGGAACGCCGAGTGGGTTCAAAACTATATCAAGAGGTGTACCGTCTGGCAAGAAAGGCATATCTTCTTGAGGTAAAATCCTCGAAACAACACCCTTATTTCCGTGACGACCTGCCATCTTATCACCAACGCTGATTTTTCGCTTTTGTGCCACATAACAACGCACAACCATGTTGACACCCGGTGGTAATTCATCAGAGTTCTTGCGGTCGAACACCTTTACATCAACAATAATCCCAGACTCCCCATGAGGAACTTTGAGTGAGTTGTCACGAACTTCACGTGCTTTTTCGCCGAAAATCGCTCTAAGCAGTCGTTCTTCAGCGGTGAGTTCCGTTTCACCCTTAGGCGTAACTTTACCGACCATAATGTCGCCCGATTGAACTTCCGCCCCAACTCTAATGATTCCGCGTTCGTCTAAATCTTTAAGCGCATCATCACTTAGGTTCGGAATATCTCGAGTAATTTCCTCCGCCCCGAGTTTAGTGTCACGACATTCAAGCTCATATTCTTCAATATGAATTGACGTAAACACATCGTTATAAACCAACTTTTCGTTTATGAGAATCGCATCCTCATAGTTATAACCTTCCCATGTCATAAATCCCACTAAGATGTTTTTGCCAAGCGCAATTTCGCCGTTTTGAGTAGCAGGTCCGTCAGCCAAAATATCATCAACCTTGACTTCTTCGCCTTTGCTAACAAGCGGGCGTTGATTAACACAAGTCCCTTGGTTTGAACGCTTGAACTTAGTTAGACCATACAAATGTTCTTTACCCTTTTTGTCAGTAATGACAATCTGGTCAGCGGTGACGCTTGAAATCACACCACCATGCTTACTTTTAACGAGTACGCCAGAGTCAAACGCCGCCTTAAATTCCATTCCCGTTCCAACAATCGGGCTTTCAGGAATCATCAAAGGCACAGCCTGACGCTGCATATTCGCCCCCATAAGTGCACGGTTAGCATCGTCATTTTCAAGGAAAGGAATCATCGCAGTCGCAACCGAAACAACCATTTTCGGCGAAACATCCATAAAATCAACATCTTCACGTGGAACTTCAAGGATTTGGTCACGATAACGCCCAGTAACGCGGTTCTTGACAAATTTCCCTTTATCGTCTAAAATCTCATTCGCTTGAGCAATTTTATATACATCTTCAACATCGGCGGTCATATAAACCACTTCTTTCGATACAACTCCAGTATTTTTATCAACTTTACGGTATGGCGCTTCAATAAACCCATACTTGTTGATTTTCGCAAACGATGCTAAATACGAAATCAGACCAATATTTGGTCCCTCCGGAGTTTCAATCGGACACATTCTACCATAGTGTGAATAGTGAACGTCACGAACCTCAAACCCTGCACGTTCTCTTGAAAGCCCTCCAGGTCCTAACGCCGACAATCTCCGCTTGTGAGTGAGTTCAGCGAGCGGGTTGTTCTGGTCCATAAATTGCGATAACGGCGAACTACCGAAAAATTCTTTAACCGACGCTACCACCGGTCTAATATTAATCAAAGAATTAGGCGTAACTTTATTGTCGTTTGAGTCCTGGATCTGTAGACCCATACGTTCTTTAATTACACGTTCCATTCGCGCAAAACCTACTCTTAGTTGGTTTTGCAAAAGCTCTCCAACCGAACGTATCCGGCGATTTCCAAGGTGGTCAATATCGTCGATTTCGCCAACGCCTTCACTAAGGTTGCAAAAATAACTAATCGACGCATAAATATCATCAAGCGTGACATGGCGCGGAAGAAGTTCGTGAGCTTTTGCAATCAGTTGCTCAATGATTTCTTCCTTGCTTTCTGCCGTTTCAATAATGTTTTTTAGAATTGGAAAAGATACTTTCTCGTTAATACCATAATCTTCAGCATTGATGTCATCGGGCAGATATGGTGCGATATCAACCATACCATTACCGACAACTTTAACCAAACTCGCTTCATTTTCTTCATCCGGTTCCGCACCGCTATGCCCATGATTCCCATGAACATCAAGCCAGACTTCCATAACACCAGCTTGTTCGATTTCGCAGGCTTTCTCAAACGAAATAACATCACCTTTATCAGCGAGAACTTCCCCAGTCATAGGGTCAATAACTACTTCACCCGTCACATGACCAGAAATTCTTGTCGCAACACCGAGCTTTTTGTTGTATTTGTACCGCCCGAATCGCGCAAGGTCATATCTCTTGGGTTCAAAGAAAAGATTGTCAATATGTGTCTGAGCCGACTCGACTGTAGGCGGTTCACCCGGTCTTAGCTTTTTGTAAACCTCAAGCAATGCTTCTTCGCGATTTTTGGTGAGGTCTTTTTGCTCAATCGTTTGAACCAACCTTACATCTTCACCGAACAAATCGTAAATATCATCATCTGTACCCTTACCGAGTGCACGAATCAAAGAAGTAACAGGAATTTTGCGGTTCTTATCGATTCTAGCGTAAAAAACATCGTTTGAATCCATCTCATACTCAAGCCAAGCACCACGGTTAGGAATCATGGTAGCTCTAAACAGTTTTTTACCTGTTTTGTCATAATCGAACCCGAAATATACACCAGGCGAACGCACAAGTTGCGAAACGATTACACGTTCCGCCCCGTTTATAACAAATGTACCAGAATCAGTCATGAGCGGGAAATCGCCCATAAAAATCTCATTTTCAATTACCTCACCAGTTTCCTCGTTCTTGAGGTGGGCAAGCACTTTAAGAGGGGCGGCATAAGTCACGTCCCTCTCTTTACATTCGGCTATGGTATACTTTGGCTTATCGTCGAGACGATAGTCAATAAAACTAAGCGATAACCTCCCACTGTTATCAACAATCGGCGAAATGTCACGAAATACATCTTTCACCCCAATTTTCAAGAACTCTTGATACGAGTTTTTTTGAACCTCAATCAAGTTTGGCACCTCAAGAACCTCATTGATTTTTGAAAAACTCATTCTTTCAGCTCTGCCTAATTTTACCGGTTTAACGTTAGCCATAAAAGATTTCCCTTCCATATTATCCCATATACCTTACACACATATACACCCATCAAACCCTACTTCCAAAACCAGCCCAAAAGCTGATTAAAACAAGGTTTGTGGGTATACTGTCGAATAATCCAGTATTTCATTATACTATACTTTACAGAATTTGTCAAGCCTTTTTTGAAAAAAGTTTTAAATTTTTTGAATAATTGCAGACTTTATGATTTTGTGTAGATTTTTAGGGCAATATTGCACAATTTCGGTAGTTTCATACAGGAGAACATAAACAACAAACAAAATCAAGTCAATTGTAAAAGCCGAATATCTTCGCCATAGAACTGCAAAATTTCCATTGTGAGAATGCGCGATGTTATACGATTACCATACCGTTCAGTAAATTCAGGGATTGTGAGGTTAGTGCTGATAATCAGCGGTCGCCCCAAATTCATACGAGTATTCAGGAGGTTGTAAAAAATCGAGGTATAGAACCTACTATCAAATTCCGCCCCAACATCGTCTAAGATTAATAGTTCGGCGGATTGCAGGGTGTCCATTGTATTACCGTCACGCTGACCAAAATGCTCCTGCTCGGCTTTACGAAACAAATCTGGTGCCGAGCCATAAATCACGTTGAACCCGTTAGAAATCACCTTTTTTGCAATCGCCAACGAGAGATGGGTTTTCCCTAAACCCGTGCCACCGTGCAAAAATATTCCACGATTAGGTAGATGAAATTCCTCAGCGTAATTTTCACAAAACCGTAGAATATCCGCCATAATTTGCCGCACATTCCCGCGGTTTTCGATTTCTACATCTGGATATAAATCAACCTTAAATGTATCGAAACCAGTCAACATTAGTGATGAGCTTACGTTGATATCAGCCCCTGCAAATCTCCGAACGGTATCTATATAACATTGGCATCGAGAATAATCATAAACCCCAGTGTCTTGACAGGTTTTGCAAGAATAAATGGTATCCAGATAATCGGGAGGGAGTTTAGCTTTCATAAGCAATTCTTTGATTCGTGCGGAAATCGCCACATTTTCCGCTCTAACTTCGTCAATTCGTGTGAGCTTTTGCTCAGTATCATCGCCCTCTAAAAAAGCTATAGCGATTTTAGAACCAGTAGACGCTAATTTCGCACGGAGTTCGTCAAACTCACTCGAAATAGTCGAAACTTTCCTGCGACGAGCGTCAAGTTCACGTGCGTTAGCCTCACGGCGTTTTTGAAGCTCGTTATCGGCTTGAATGTGGTATTTTACATCGAATTTCACGATTCAACCTCCCTAAGAAATTAACGCACCGCATCGTCAGTAAACCTGTCCGAGAATCCGTTCGCGGCGGCTTTACGCACGTATTTTCCGACATATTGCGTTAATTTTTTTCGCAAGGGCACAAAGCCTTACTACAAAAATTCGCCTTATCTGCCGAAAAATCCGCACGCAAATCCACTCGCTCAGAATTCTCGGACAGGTCTAATTATTCAACATCCTTCGTTTTTGACGTTCTATGAGTTTTTGCTCCAACGTGTTTAAATCAAACGAAGCTGGGGCGGCTGTGTCGAGAGTTTTATTTTTATAAGACTTATGGGCATTAGCACCCGCATTGTTTTGGGTAATGTCAACAGCAAATTTTTGCCCTCGCCCACCAGCAGAACTTTCAGGAGGTGGTGCACCAATGCCGTGTTTGTTCCAATTGGCGAGAATTTTATCTAAGTACTTGTATTCAAGCTGACCAGTACGTTCAAGGCAAATCTGATACGCATCATAAACAACATCAAGCGAAAAACCAAATTCAAACAACCATTTGTTTAAGAGCGGTTTTTTATTATCTGGCAAATCCTTGATTTTTGTCCGCCGAACAAACTCAGCTTCAGCCATCTGAAGTTCTTTTAATTTCCGTATGTGCTGGTCAGCTTTTTCAAAATCGTCGATTCCCCTATTTATAAACCAATCTTTACAAGCAGCTTTGATATAATGAGGGGTTAGCTTGTCGATTGACGCACAATACTCAAGCAATATAAGCACAACTTCTGGCTTAACGCCGACTTCTGCTAAAATCACCGCAAAAGTCTTCTGCTCGGTATGTTTGAGCGGGCGACCATACAAAATTTCTGCACGTGAGTACAAGTAAGCAATATTAGGGTCACTCTCGATTAGTTCAGCGATTTCACGTGGTGAAAAGCTATTCTCGCGGTTTAGCGTGACTGTCGCTACAGCCACTTCTTTTATTTCCTCTAACGATTTTTCGAGCATTTTTTCCGTGTGCTGTTCAACAGGTGCAGATTCAAAAGTTACAGAACTCGCAGAACTTTTATCGTCAACATGATTTTGTTTAACACGTTGGAAATGTTCTACAGGGGCGACAACTTGAAGTTCGCTTGCCGTCGAGTTCCCCTCCACTCCAATCCTCTGTTCCCAAAACAAAAACGCCGACTGAACTTCGTCAGAAGAAACCCCAGTCGCACGGGAGATTTCACCCTCGGTCAACTGCTTCCCCGAATGCCTAATACAATACATCAAAACCTTTAAATGCGAACCAGTAGCGATTTTGAGATGCTCATCAACAATCGCAGCGGGGAGTGCAAACACTCCATCAAACAACCCGAGAGATATTTTGAAATTCATAAAACAACCCCCCAAAAATCACTCGAAATTAAAATTTCCATAAAACCGTCAAAACCTCTTCGGTTTTTTCACCGAAGAGGTATTGTATTAAAATTTTGCTTTTTAGCATAATGCGGAGTTTGTAAAATCTTCTGACAGAGCGTTGTCGAAATTTATTTACATTTCGATTCAACTCCCCGTTTTACAAACCACAACCTTAATAATTTATTTGTACATCGGAACATACCTCGCTTATTACTAAATAATCCTCGTAATAATACTTAGTTGCACATCGGACCGTACCTCTTTCATAAATTTGACACAAGCCCGCCCCTTTAGCTCAAACGCTTCAGACAGCTTAGTCGTAGTTTAATGAAATCTTACCTCGCACATCGGACTGTACCTCTTTCATACTTTCCGTCAAATTTTGGTTTTGAATGAAAATTAACTGCACATCGGACCGTACCTCTTTCATAAATTTGAATTAAATTTCTTTACACTTAATTCACACTTAGTAAAATGTTTAGTACAATTTCTTAGAACATCGGACCGTACCTCTTTCATAAATTTGGTTTTTATGAATTTAGTTCTTAGTACATCGGACTGCACCTCTCTATAATATATAATGTTCGGTAATACCGCAGAGCAAACCCCCCGCACCTCTCGCACTTTGTTTGAGAGAACCAACGCAGAGCGTTGGAGTATTACACCCGAACTTTCAATAAGCATATACTACAGTATATATCCATTAACGTGTCATACGTTAATGAGTTTCGTAAGACGACCCTCGCAATCAGCAGACACGATTACACAGCACTCGTTTTTCCATCGAGTTTTCACAAACTCCTGTAAGCCATCGCACGAGTTCACTGCCATTACTACATCTGAGGCGTTAATATGTTTATTAGCGTTTTGCGCGTAGTGCTATCAAGACACCCATGAGATTTTATCAAGTTCAAGCCCCTATTATATTAAGAGGACAAAATTCAAATTCAGACAAACCAAGCATTAAATCGGTAAAAGCACCGCAACTTGTTGTTCGTTTCGCACCAAAGCCACAAATCTTAGTCACAAATTCGCACTCGGTTCAACGTTACCACGTCAGACGCTACCACGCCACCTTCGCAATTCGCACTAAATACAACTCACGACTCGAAACCACAACACTAAATATTCGCTTGAGTTTTTCTAAACCTATTCGACCATGACAATCCCATTCGGTTTGCTAAGTCATATACGCTTAGTGTAGTAGCCATTGTTGAAAACACACAGTTTTCAAACTCGTTCTGTTCTTCATTTTGCGTTTCATTTTTGTACACTGGAATCGCCCGCCTTTCCGGTTTAGATTTACGCTGTAACAAATCTTCAGTTCAGTCACAACCTTATTAGAATATCTAAATAACCACGTTCAACCGCCTCGACCATGTTACTCATATAATTAGCGTTTACCTCCAGCAAAAGAACCGTCATAAATGTGATGGTGAATTGTTTTTCTTTTACTGTGATTATTATTATACCACCCTTTTTAGTAAAAGTCAATAGTTTTTTATAACTTTTTTGACTGAATTTTGCACAAATTATTCAAAAAGTTTTTGTGCATTATATACAAAAACCTCTATTTCGAGGCGATTTTACCAAAAAACAGTCCAAAAATCCTCTAAACTTTTGGCACTATAACTCATCATAAAAAAAGTTGCAAATTAGTATTGACTTTTGCGCGATTATGGTATATACTATATAAAAATCAGTCATACGATTCTTAGAGCTTGTTCAGTATCTCCTGAATGAGTGATTTTATGAAACGAATTTTTCGTCAGACAAGGCAAAATTATGCGTAATGCTTTGTGCCTTGCGGAAAATTTTAACGAAGTATGGCGGAAAATTAGTTATAAAATCGACATGAGCGAGATACTGAACAGTCTCTTACACGTCGGTGGCGATGAATGAAGGAAGTATTAAAACTATGAGCGATTCAAACAAAACCCCAAAAGAACTTGAGGAATTGATGAATGAAATGGGCGAAGAATTCGATGGTGACGATTTTGTAGAAGTAATAGATTTAGACGGTGTAGACTATGAAAAATTAGGCGAGTTAAAGTATGAAGGTATAACCTATCACGCTTTGACAAAGTATATAGAAGACGAAGTGTTAGACCTCCATGAAGAGGCGCCTTATATAGTAGAGTTCACGATTCTAAAAGAGATTGAAGAAGACGGCGAACCTTATTTAGTGACAATAGATGATGAGGATTTGCACGACAAAATCGGGAAAAAGTTTGAAGAAATGTTTGATTCTGAAGATTAAACCTCTTGCGAAATTCGCTCGAAGGGTGGAGTGGTTACACCCCAAACATTCAATAACTGCTGTGTTTGTTTAAGTATGGTTCAATATAATCCAACAAATTGAACTTGGGATTCTAACTCTGTCAGGCGGGACTGTATACCTCCTGCTTTCCAATAGGAAACCAGAACGAGGGAACGCGAAGCCGCAGGTAGATTTTACCCACCCTGCTTTACGGCGGGTTTTATATGCTCATACCACGGCACAGCGGTGAACAAAAATTATCCCCACCCTTGATTCACAAGTAAAGAGAATCAAGGGTGGGGTTTTTGCACATTTTTCCGCTTACCAACAACTGCCATGACCAAAATCGCACCTGCAATCCTCCATAACAGGAGACTTTTGATTTACATATTCCACAGCATACAGCGTGTCGCCGACGTGGACAGACAGCACGACACAAAAGAGAAGGAATCCCTACACGCTTGAATTGCATATAAAAAAGTTATGAATTAGCAAACGTCAAGCATTAACCGCTTGACATTTATTTTTTTGCATTGTAATTGCTTATAACTAATTGTACACTATGTTTTTCTAAATCCGTAAGTAATCGAAAACCGTCAAACGTATAGCCCGTGAAAATAGCGTAACCGTCAATTATACATTTTTGCCAAATTCTCTGTATAAGTATGTGTCGATTCCGCAAAAGAAAACTTTTTAAAAAATCCCGAAAACCCTTGACAATGGAAAATTTATATTATATAATTATAGCTAACGATGATTTTAATGAAGAGGTAAAGTCACATAAAAGAGAAATCAGAATACATTGTAACAATGAAAAGGAATCAAGGTTATGAAAACAATAAAAATAGACGAAAACCGTCGTTGCCCGAAGTGCAACAAAGTAACAAACCAAATTAACAAGGGATTTAATCGTTCGGGGACACACGCTGTATGTGCAAGGAGTGCGGCATTACATCCCGATTTTGGCACGCCGAAGTCGATGTTTTCCGCGCAGCCTCGAGACGTTGCGAGCGGTCATTGCAGTGTTTGTTGATGCGTATAATCGTTTCGGATTGGCGAAAATGAAGTTTAGGCGAAATCGTGACCCGAAATCGCGTGAACTACCGTTTTCTGTATTGGATTTTCTTTAAGTGTTTGTTTGTCCACGCCCAAATCAAGGAAGGGCTTGACGTATTCAGATTTGTATGATATAATACTTAATAAATGAAATGTAAAAATCGAAAAAAGCGGAGGTGTATTAAAAATGACCACTAAAGAATTTGAGAGTTTTACACGCGGAATTGCACATAACACAGTTAAGTTAGAACGTGGAATAATTGACACCAAAGAATTTTTTAAGACTATGAAAGTTCTCCTCGGCAAAGAAATCTTTGACGAAACAATCAGAATTATGGACGAGGAATAAGAATTTGATAACTATACTCGAAGCATTGCTAATAGTGCAATTAAGTTAGAACGTGGAGAATTCACAACTAAACAACACATTATAGACATGAAGGTCATTTTGGGCTAAGAGACATTTAATGAGGCACAAAAAATCATTGATAAAAACCAATAATAAAATAAGGATGGAAAATAAAATGCAAAATCAAACTCATATCAGAACTGTTACAGGTAAAAGCTTGAAAGAAACTGCTGAAAAAGGCGGTTGCGGAAAATGCCGTGCGTCATGCCAATCAGCTTGTAAAACATCTTGTACTGTTGCTAATCAGCCTTGTGAAAGCCAAAACAAGAGCATAACAAAGACGGAGCTTTGTAAAACGAGAGTTGCGGTGTCGGCGACTTCGTCGTCGAGCAGGCAACTTGAAGCTTTGTAAAACGAGAGTTGCGGTGTCGGCGACTTCGT
>JGI24703J35330_11748735_pt1 | contig 29806 bp, 26 predicted proteins | sample TergutNt197P1_FD_35330 | JGI IMG/M metagenome (IMG submission 35330)
CGGTGTTAAAAATTTTTTTGCAGAATTGAGTCGGCGAGTGACACTCGCCGACTCAATTTTTTTTATGGGCCAGGAAACTGCTCCCGGCTTCGAGGGAATGTGCCGATTTCGACACATGTCCCCGGTGCCCACTGCGCGCTTGGCGCGCTTTTTTATTCGCCGTGAAACTGCGAATTGTACAAATCTGCGTAAAATCCATTTGCCTCGAGCAGTTTTTCATGGCTTCCTTGTTCGATAATGTCGCCTTCCTTCATTACGAAAATTACATCGGCGTCGCGAATCGTGGAAAGCCTGTGCGCAATTACGAACGACGTGCGCCCCCGCATAAGCTCGCGCATCGCGCCTTGTATTAAAACTTCCGTGCGCGTGTCGATGGAGCTTGTTGCTTCGTCGAGTATTAAAATCGCGGGGTCTTTTAGAATTACGCGGGCGATTGTGAAAAGTTGTTTTTGCCCCTGCGAAATGTTTGACGCTTCTTCGTTTAAAATCATATTGTACCCGCCGGGCAAAGTTCGTATAAATTTGTGGCAGTGCGCGGCTTTTGCGGCAGCGATGACTTCTTCGTCGGTAGCGTCGGGTGAGCCATAGCGGATATTTTCCATGATTGTTGCGTTGTAAAGCCATGTGTCTTGCAAAACCATGCCGAAAATGTCGCGCAGTTCCGACCGCGAAAAGTCTGTTGAATCGATGCCGTCGATGAGAATTTTTCCGCTGTTAATCTCATAAAAACGCATGAGCAGCTTGACAACCGTGGTTTTTCCCGCACCTGTCGGACCGACGATGGCAACTTTTTGTCCCGGTTTCACGTTTTTTGAAAAATCGTGCAAAATAATTTTATCGGGGTTGTAGCCAAACCGAACGTTTTGAAAACTAACCGCGCCTTCGTATTTGTCCTTGTGTGCCGAAATTTCGGGGTCGGGTGTTTCTTCTTCCTCGCCCAAAAATTCAAAGACGCGCTCCGCCGCGGCAACCGTGCCTTGAAGCATGTTTCCCGCCATGCCGATTTCCGCAAGCGGTTGCGTAAAGGTCTGTATATATTGTATGAAGGCTTGCACGTCGCCGATTGTAATCGCGCGCTGAACAACAAGCCAGCCCCCCATTACCGCAACAAGAACGTACCCCATATTGCCAACAAATCCGAAAATCGGCTCCACAATATTTTGCATAAATTGTGCCTTCCAGCCCGCAGAGCGCACGTCTTTGTTGGCTGTGCGGAATTTTTCAAGCGCGTCGGTCTCTCCGTTGTAGGCGCGAACGACGTTGTGGCTGCCGTAAGTCTCCTCAACGATGCCGTTCAATTTCCCGACGGCTTCTTGTTGTTTCGAGAAAAACACATGCGATTTGTTCATTACAATCATCATAATCCACATCGAAAGCGGGATTATTACAAGTGCGGCGGCGGTCATTATCAGGCTGATGGAAATCATCATTATAAAAGTGCCGATTAACGTGACAACCGCCGAAATAAGCATAGTCAAGTTTGTGCTTAACGTTTGACTAATCATGTCCACATCGTTTGTCATGCGAGAAAGAATTTCGCCTTGTTTGCGCGTGTCGTAATAATTTATCGGCAAACGGTGCATTTTTGCAGAAATTTTTTCGCGCAATTCGTATGTGACTTTAACGCTCAATCGCGCCATTATCATCTCTTGAAGCAGGCGACACGCCGCGCTTATAACGTACAGTGCGAGCAGAATAATCGTCAAATTTCGCATTTGCCGAAAGTCTGTTAAAAGCCCCGTCCCCAAAATATGCGCAACAATACCGTCCACCAAAATCGTCGTAACCCGCCCCATAACGCGCGGCCCGATTACCGCGAAAACCGTGCTTACAACGGCTAAAATCGCTACAATTATAAGGGCTGTTTTTTGCGGCGCGAGATAGGCGATTAGTTGCTTTATGGTCTTGGTCGGGTCTTTAGCTTTTTCGGCGACGCCCTCGCCGCCCATGCCGAACATATCCGCTCCGGACGAATCGTGCTTTTCCTGCACTTGGTCAAATTCATGTTCATTCACACAACATCACCTCCGCCCCCTTCCTCCGAATCTCCTTTGTCAATAACTTTGACATTTTGCCGCTCCTCCCATTGATAAAGGCGATTTTAATGTATACCTCAATGGGAGAGTCAAGTTGATTCCTTATAAAATGCTTATAAAATATGACCAAAACATGATTGTGAAAAATAAATACTTGACAAGCGTAATAAAAGACTCTAATATTACATAAAATTCTTTAGGTAAATATATTTAGGTAAGTATATTTAGGTAAATAAATTTATCATTTTGAGGTTGAGTGAGCTTGTTGGAAAACAATTTTGAGAAACTGTATTTGATGTTCCGCTCGAATTATTTCAAGCGATTACTTGAAGTAATCGGAACGAAAGAGACCAGTTTAAGCGCGACTGAAAGTTTTTGTGTTGAAATTATTTATTTGCTCGACAAGCCAAAAGTCTCGGAGTTTGCCGCGTACTTGAACCTCTCTATTCCCAACGCAAACTACAAAATCAACAGCCTTGTAAAAAAAGGATATGTCGTAAGAGAGCAGTCCAAAACAGACCTCCGAGAGCAATACCTGTGCGTGACGGAGAAGTTTCTCAATTATTACGGCTTGAATGACAAAATGATTTCGATGTTAATGCAAGGCATCCGCGAAGAATTTTCGCCACAAGATGTGGAAAAATTGGACGAAATGATTCAGCGCATCATTGCCATAATGCGGACAAACGCAGAGGAGCAAGTATGATAAAAATTATCGGAACAGGCAGAAAATTGCCAATGCGCTCTGTGTTAAACAGTGAACTTGCCGAGATGGTTGACACCGGCGACGAATGGATAACATCTCGCACGGGAATAAAAAATCGCTATGTTTGCACCGAAGAAAATTTGACCGACTTGGCAGAGGGAGCGGCGCGAGCCGCGCTTGAAAATGCTCTCATTTCGGCTCAGGAAATTGAAATGATTATATGCGCTACAATCGCAGGGGATTTTTCGTTTCCATCGCTTGCGTGCTGTGTTGCAGAACGGCTCGGCATAAAATGCCCGGCATTTGATATCAATGCTGCGTGTTCGGGGTTTATCTACGGATTGGAAATAGCGGAAGCGTTTATTTCAAAGTACACAAATATTTTGATAATCGGCGCGGATATGATGTCGCGGTTGATTGACTGGAACGACAGAGCAACTTGTGTTTTGTTCGGGGACGGCGCGGGGGCTTGCGTTGTTACAAGGGGTGACGCGCTGAAATATATCCAAAGTAACGCCGCGCCCGATACAGGAATGCTTTATGCGAAATCGCGAAGCGGCAACAGCCCGTTTTCAAACGAAAAGCCCGATGCCGGATTCGCGGTTATGCAAGGGCAAGATGTTTACAAATTTGCGGTTATGTCCGTTGCGGAGGAGATTAACCTCGCTCTTGCGGAATTAAATTTAAGCGCGGCAAACATAGACCACTTTGTTCTGCACCAAGCAAACAGCAGAATTGTCGATGGCGTACGCTCGCGATTAAAGCAACCTCCCGAAAAATTTCCCACAAACATCGCCGAATACGCAAACACCACCGCCGCCACGATACCTATTCTCCTCGATGAAATGATTGAAGAAAACAGGATAAAATCGGGCGACACGGTTATGATGGTCGGCTTTGGCGCGGGAATGACAACGGGAACATGTGTAATGGTATGGCAATAAAAAAGCGCGCCAAGCGCGCAGTGGGCACCGAAGACACATGTCGGAGTCGGCGCGTTCTCTCGAAGCCGGGAACAATTTCCTAACCCATAAAAAAAGCGCGCCAAGCGCGCAGTGGGCACCGAAGACACATGTCGGCGGCGACGCATTCCCTCGAAGCCGGATGCAATTTCCTTGCCCATAAAAAATCCAAGGAGGAATCAAAAATGATTGAGCAATTGACAGCAATTTTAAGGGATTACAAGTCGGACGATGCGCTTCAAATTTCCGAAGCAACCACGTTTGAGGAACTGGAACTGGATTCGCTCGATATCGTCCAACTCATCATGAATATCGAAGAAGAAACAGGCGTAACCGTCGAAATGGACAAGGCAATTACAGACATAGGCACGCTTGTTAAAGTCATGGAAGAGTCGAAAAAATAAGCTATGAAAACAATTCTCAATGATACACTGGGCATTAAATTTCCCCTGTTTCAAGGGGGAATGGCGCGTATTTCCGATGCTGCGCTTGCGGCGGCGGTTTCAAATGCGGGTGGATTGGGCATTATCGCCGCAGGAAATTCACCCTCGGACTTTTTGTTGCGTGAAATAAAAAAAATCAAGAGCATGACGAACAAACCCTTCGGCGTAAACATTATGCTGATGAGTCCGTTTGCGGAAGAAGTTGCGCAAGTTGTCGCAGACGAAGAAGTAAAAATTGTCGTAACCGGCGCGGGGAATCCCGCGAAATACATGAAAATGTGGACGGAATACGGTGCGAAGGTTATTCCCGTTGTGCCGTCTGTCGCGCTTGCAAAGATGATGACTCGTGCAGGTGCGTTCGCGATAATCGCCGAGGGCGGTGAAGCAGGCGGTCATATCGGTGACATAACAACAATGGCGTTGGTTCCGCAGGTGTGTGACGCGGTAAACATTCCCGTAATTGCGGCGGGCGGCATCGCAGACGGCAGAGGTATTGCCGCCGCGTTAATGCTTGGCGCAAGCGGCGTTCAGGTTGGCACGCGCTTTTTGGCAGCAAAGGAATGCGGCGTTCACGAAAACTACAAAGGCATGGTGCTAAAGGCAAAGGACATCGACACGGTTTCCACGGGAAAACGATTGGGGCATCCCGTTCGCGCAATTAAAAACAGCTTCGTGCGTGAATTTTTATCAAAAGAATACGACAGCTCCGTTTCCAATGAAGAGTTGGAAAAATTCGGAGAGGGACGGCTCAAACTTGCCGCTGTTGACGGCGACACAAAAGAGGGTTGCTTTCTTGCGGGACAAATTGCGGGACTTGTGAACCGTGAACAACCTGCCTGCGAAATCATTGAAGAAATGTTTGAACAAGCGAAAGAAATTCTAAGCGGAGCGGGTAAATTTTTATGAATAAAACGGCAATTGTTTTTGCGGGGCAAGGTGCGCAAAAGGTTGGAATGTGCGCGGATTTATATGAGAAATTTGAGTCTGTGCAAATAATTTTTGACGCGCTTGACCCGAAAGTAAAAAAAATCATCTTTGAGGGCCCGCAAGACGCGCTCAACTTGACAATCAACGCGCAGCCCGCACTTTTCGCTGCAGACTTGGCTTGTGCCGCGGCACTGAAAGAGTACAGCATCGAAGCAGACGGTGCGGCGGGATTTTCGTTGGGTGAAATTCCCGCATTGGTTTATTGCGGTATCCTCGATTTTAATCAAGGGCTTGACTTCATAAATTTCCGCGCGAACGCCATGCAAAAATGCGCGGAGAAAAACAAAGGCGGAATGGCGGCAGTTATTGGGCTTGAGGCGGAGGCTGTCGTTTCCGTTTGTGAAGAGGTAGACGGAGCGTTTCCCGCGAATTTCAATTGCGGCAATCAGACCGTTGTTGCGTTTTCCGAAAACGCTTACGATGCTTTGGTGCAAGCCGTTTCATCCCGGAAAGGAAAGCTGCTGAAACTTGCCGTAAGCGGCGCGTTCCACTGTCCGCTCATGGACGAAGCCGCCGAAGAAATAAAACATTTTCTGCGCAAAAAAAATTTCATCACCGCAACAAAACCGATTTTTTCAAACGTAACCGCGCAAACTTACGGCGACCCGGCGGAATTGCTTTCCCGTCATGTAAACAACCCTGTCAAGTGGCACGAAACAATAGAAAATATGATACACGCAGGGTTCGGTACGTTCATTGAAGCAGGCCCGGGCAAAACTCTTGCAGGCTTGATTAAAAAAATAAACCCCGATGTAAAAGTTTTTAACATTTCAGATTTGAAATCTCTTGAGAGCTTAGGTGAATCATATGCTTAAAGGAAAAACAGCGGTAATAACGGGCGGTTCACGCGGAATTGGGCGTGCCACCGCGCTTATATTCGCAAAAAACGGCGCAGATGTTGCCGTTATTTTTTCGGGCAATGAGGCGGCGGCGGGCGAAGTTGTTTCCGCTATGGAAAAATTCGGCGTGAAGGCAAAGGCGTATCAATGCGATGTTTCGGACTTTTCGCAGGCAAAAAATATTTGTGCGGAAATTTTCAAAGAGTTCGGAAAGATTGACATCTTGGTAAACAACGCAGGCATTACAAAGGACGGCTTACTCCTTGCCATGAGCGAAGCCGATTTCGATTCCGTTATCAACGTAAATGTGAAAGGCGCGTTTAATTTTACGCGACATTTATCGCGCTACATTATGAAATCTCCTGCGGGCAGAATCATAAACATTTCATCTGTATCGGGGATTGCGGGCAATGTTGGGCAGGCGAATTATTCCGCATCGAAGGCGGCTCTAATCGGGCTTACGAAAACAACCGCGAAGGAACTGGCAAGCCGTAACGTAACGTGTAACGCAATCGCACCCGGTTTCATCGAAACGGACATGACCGCGTCTCTTCCCGATGAAATTTTGGAAAAAGTAAAAACCGCTGTGCCGCTGAAGCGCATGGGCAAACCTGAAGAGGTTGCTGCTCTCGCGCTGTTTTTGGCTTCGGATGCGGCAGCGTATATTACGGGCGAAGTCATTAAGGCGGACGGAGGTATGTACGCATGAAAAGAGTTGTAATAACGGGACTTGGTTGCATTTCGCCCGTGGGAAACGATGTTCCCGCTTTTTGGGAAAGCCTTATGCACGGCAAACACGGCTTTGCCGAAATCACAAAGTTTGATGCGTCAGGAATGAAGGCGAAAATTGCGGGCGAGGTGAAAGGTTTTTGCGCTGAAAATTACATCGCGAAAAGCGAAATCAAGCGCACTGAATTATTTTGCCAATACGCAATTGCGGCGGCGGCAGAAGCAATGGACGACAGCGGCTTGTGCAACACCGTTTCGTCCGAACGCCTTGGTGTGTATATCGGTTCGGGTATCGGTGGATTGGGAACAATGCTGGCGCAAACCGAAGTAATGCTTAATCGCGGTCCGGACAGAATTTCGCCGTTTCTTATTCCCATGATGATTGCAAACATGGCTTCGGGACTTGTGGCTATGCGGCACGACGCGCGCGGAATAAATCTTCCCGTCATTTCTGCGTGTGCCACGGCAACCCACGCAATCGGCGAGGCGTTCCGCGCAATAAAGCACGGCTACGCTGACGCGATTTTAGCCGGCGGCTCGGAGGCCTCGATAAATATGCTGGGAATCGGCTCGTTCACAACGGCAATGGCTTTGTCAACGGCAACCGACCCCGACAACGCGTCCATTCCGTTCGACAAACGCCGAAACGGTTTTATCATGGGCGAAGGCGCGGGCGTTCTTGCATTGGAAGAATACGAACGCGCGGTTAAGCGCGGCGCGAAAATTTATTGCGAAATTTCCGGTTACGGGAATACTTGCGATGCATTTCATATTACATCGCCGCGCCCGGACGCCTCCGAAACTTCACGCATGATTAAACTCGCAATCGAAGAATCACAGATTTCTCCCGACGAAAAAATTTATATCAACGCGCACGGAACATCCACGCCGCTTAACGATAAATGCGAAACCCTCGCAATAAAAATCGCGCTGGGCGAAGAACTCGCGTACAAAGTCCCAATAAGCTCAACGAAATCCATGACGGGACATATGCTTGGTGCGGCAGGCGCGATAGAAGCAATCGCGGCGGTAAAAGCCCTTGAAATGGGCGTTGTTCCGCCAACAATAGGCTACAAAGAACCCGACCCCGACTGCGATTTGGATTATGTTCCGAACGCGGCGCGCAAATGCGAGGTTAACAAGGCATTGTCGTTGTCGCTTGGTTTCGGTGGACATAACGCGGGGATTTTATTTAACAAAGCAGAGGTGCGCAATGAAAATAACTGACATGAAATATTTGAAAAGTACAGCGGAAATTTTAACAACCAACGGATTGTCGCGCATTGAAATATGCGAAGCGGAAGCGAAAATTATTCTCGAAAGAAAAATTTGTGACAGCGTTCAAGCAATTCAGGCCGCGCCTGTTGTAACCGTTACCGAAAATTCTCCCATGCTCGCCGCCGTACAAAACGATGAAATTATCGACTTCAATTCCATGACGGAAGTGGTTTCGCCAATCGTGGGTGTGTTTTATTCTGCGGCATCGCCGGAAGCTGAGCCTTTTGTAACCATCGGCAGCACGGTTAAGGAGGGCGACACTCTTTGCGTGATTGAGGCAATGAAATGCTTTAATGAAATTCCTGCCCCGCAAGCCGGAAAAATCGTTGACATCTGCCTGAAAAACGGCGATGTTGCGGAGTTCGGGCAAGTGCTTTTCAAAATGCAGTAGGAGACGAGTGTGGAAAATCAGCGAGAGGAACGCGGGCGACCGATTTTTAATGGAGATTTGTGCGCTCAGCGAATGGCGAAAAAAATGGACAAAACCGAAATAAAAAAAATCCTGCCACACAGAGAGTCGATGCTTTTGATTGACGAAGCCGAACTTCAAGACGGCATTTCAGAATCGAAGGTTTCGGTAGCAAAATATACGGTTCGCGGCGACGAGTTTTTTTTACAGGGGCATTTTCCGGGCAACCCCGTTGTCCCCGGCGTAATTTTGTGTGAAATGATGGCGCAATCGGCGTGTTTGCTTGTAGACGCAAACGACAACGAAAACTGCACGCCGTTTTTCACAAGCATGGATAAAGTGAAATTCAAAAGCAAAGTTGTTCCGGGTGATTGCGTAATTTTCAAAAGTGAAGTTGTGCGCCAAAAAAGCATTTTTTATTTTGTAAAAAGCGCGGGATATGTAAATGATGTTCTGTGCGTTACGGGCGAATTATCGTTCGCGCTTGTAAAAAACGAACAGTAGGAGCAGGTCATGTTCTCAAAAATATTAATCGCGAATCGCGGCGAAATTGCCGTTCGTGTAATTCGCGCTTGCAAGGAAATGGGCATTGCGACGGTTGCGGTTTTTTCGGAAGCCGACAGAGACGCGCTTCATGTGAGCCTTGCGGACGAAAGCTATTGCATCGGAAAAGCACCGTCGAAAGACAGTTATTTGAATATCGGCAATATAATTTCTGCCGCGCTGGCTTCCCGAGCGGAAGCGATTCACCCTGGCTACGGATTTTTGGCAGAAAACGCAGAGTTTGCAAAAATTTGCGGCGAAAACAAAATCGTGTTTATTGGGCCGAAAAGCGAAACAATTTCCTCGATGGGTGATAAGGACATGGCGCGAAAAACTATGGCGGCGGCGGGCGTTCCGATTATCCCGGGTTGCGAACTTGTAGAAAATGTTGACCACGCGAAAAAAGAAGCGGAACGAATCGGCTTTCCGCTTCTAATAAAGGCGCGCGCGGGTGGCGGCGGCAGAGGAATCCGTCTGATAAATGTACTTGAGGAACTTGAAAACAACTATCATTCCGCAGTTTCGGAGGCGCAAAGTGCGTTTAACGACGGCTCTGTTTACATGGAAAAATATCTCACCGAGGTAAAGCATATCGAAATGCAGGTTCTTGCGGACAATTTCGGCAATGTGGTTTGCTTGGGCGAACGCGACTGTTCCATACAACGAAAAAATCAAAAACTGATTGAAGAAAGCCCGTCACCGTTTGTTTCCGAAGAACTTCGCAAAAAAATGATTGATATGGCTGTAAAGGCATCAAAAGCCGTTGATTATCGCGGCGCGGGAACAATCGAGTGCCTTTGCGACAAAGACGGCAATTTTTATTTTATGGAAATGAACACTCGCCTCCAAGTTGAGCATCCCGTTACGGAAATGGTTACGGGCATCGACCTTGTGAAATGGCAAATACGAATTGCAGCAAACGTGCCTCTGGATTTTTCGCAGGACGAAATAAATTTCGACGGTCACGCAATCGAATGCCGCATTTGCGCGGAAAACCCGTACATGGATTTCCGTCCGTCTGCGGGAAAAATTACGATGCTTCACACTCCCGGAGGACCGTGGGTTCGTTTCGATTCCGCAATTTATCACGGTTATTCCGTACCGCCGTTCTATGATTCGATGATAGGAAAGCTGGTCGTTGCCGCGCGTACACGCAACGAAGCCATCCGAAAAATGAAAGCCGCGCTGTGCGAATTAATCATTGAAGGAGTGGAGCATAATTCCGATTTGCAAATGGATATTCTCTCCTGTGATGAATTTGATTCCGGTGCGCACACGACTGCATCGCTTGCACGACTCTTGGAAGGAATGAGCATATGATTTTCAAAAAACCGAAAAACACGCTTGAAGGCCACGGAAAATTTTCCGTTTTCTCCCGCAAAAACTTCGACCCGAAAAATTTTGACGAAGAACTTTCCGTTGAATGCCTGAAATGCAAGAAAAGTTTATCGTCAAGCGAACTGGCTGATACCGTGTATGTTTGCCCGTATTGTCGCTATCATTTCTTACTAAGCGTGCGACGGCGATTGGATTTTATTTGCGACAAAGGCTCTTTTACGGAGTTTGACTCCGATTTAACGTCATCGAATATTATTGGCTTTCCCAATTACGAAAAGAAACTTCGTAACGCGAAAATGGAAAGTTCAGAGCAAGAAGCCGTCGTTTGTGGAAAATGCACGATTAATGGTCTTGCAGCGGCGGTTTTTGTGATGAATCCATATTTTATGATGGGTAGCATGGGGACGGTCGTGGGCGAAAAAATCACGAGGCTTTTTGAATATGCAACGGAAAAGAATTTGCCCGTGGTTGGGTTTACCGTTTCGGGCGGCGCACGAATGCAAGAGGGCATCCTGTCGCTTATGCAAATGGCGAAAATTTCGGGTGCAGTAAAACTGCACAGTGATGCGGGAAATCTATATTTTTGCGTGCTCACCGACCCCACAATGGGTGGCGTAACCGCCAGCTTTGCAATGCAGGCGGATATAATTATCGCCGAGCCGTTCGCAAGAATCGGTTTCGCAGGCCCGCGTGTGATTGAACAAACCACGGGAAAAAAATTGCCGGACGGGTTTCAATCGTCTGCATTCTTGTTGCAAAAGGGATTTGTTGACGATGTTATTGACCGTAGGCGGCACAAAAGGTATATCTCTCGCATCTTGAAGCTGCACGCAAGGGAGGTTGCACAATGACAGCATACAAACGTGTTTCACAGGCTCGGGCGAAAGGCCGAGCAACCACCGCCTGTTACATCGAAAACATCATAAGCGGCTTTGCGGAAATGCACGGCGACAGACGTTTTGCCGACGATGCTTCAATTATTGCGGGAATAGGACGGCTTGGTGACATTCCGGTTACGGTAATTGGCGTGGAAAAGGGAAAGAACGTCAAGGAACGCGGGCTTAGAAACTCCGGCTCGGCACACCCGGAGGGTTACAGAAAGGCCTTGCGCCAAATGAAACTCGCCGAAAAATTTCGTCGACCCGTAATTTGTTTCGTTGATACGCCGGGCGCGTTTTGCGGCGTTGGCGCGGAAGAGCGAGGACAGGGGCAAGCTATTGCCGAAAATCTCATGGAAATGATGACACTGAAAACGCCGATTATTTCAATAATTATCGGTGAGGGAGGAAGCGGCGGTGCGTTGGCACTTGCCGTTGCGGATGAGGTTTGGATGCTGGAAAATTCAGTGTATTCCGTTATTTCTCCCGAAGGTTGCGCGGCGATACTTTGGAAAGACGGCGGCAAGGCAAAGGAAGCCGCCGAATGCTTGAAACTTACCGCAGAAGATTTATTGCAATTCGGAGTAATCGAACAAATCATTGCCGAGGATGAAAAAATTTATGAAACCATCAAACAAAAACTAATTCATACGTTTGAAAAAAATTCCGCAGAAGAAAATCTGACCGAAAAAAGATATATGCGGTACAGAAAGCTGGGTGAGATTCAGTGATTACCGTTGTTACAGATTCATGTGCATATTTTAAGGAAATGGAAGCGAACGCGCTGGGAGTAAAAATTATTCCCGTGAACTACATTGCGAACGACAGGACGTATTTGGAATCGTTCAGCGACAAAAATGACGAATTTGAGCAACTCATCAATCACGCAAAAAAATTGTCAACATCACAGCCGAATCCTGCGGCGTTTTTAAGTTGCTTCGAGGAAGAAACGAAAAACGGCAACGATGTTTTATGTATAACGATGTCGTCGCGTTTGAGCGGGACTTACAGCGCGGCGCACGCCGCCGCAAAGTTGTCGGGAAAGAGCAACATCGCGGTTATGGACAGCAGGCTAATCGCGGGCGGGCTTAATTTGCTTGTAAAAAAAGCCGTTTCGCTGATTGATGGCGGTATGCAGCTTCCCGAAGCAATCAAAAAACTTGAGCAAGTGCGCGAAAAAATTTCTATTGTTTTTACCGTTGCCGATTTAAGTCCGCTTAAAAAAAGCGGGCGTGGTTTTGCAAAAATGACCACGAATATTTTGAACATAAAGCCCGTTTTGCATTTGAAAGAGGGCGTGGTTTCTTTCGGAGGAATGGTGCGCGGCAACTCGAATATTTTGAAAGAACTGATGGAGACAATCAGTCCTCATGCAGAAGAAGTTGTGGTAAATTACATCGGAAGCGGCACAATTTCTACAAATATTTGCAATATGCTTCGCGCCGACAAACCCGAGTTGCCCGTTAGCCTCAACAAAATCGGCCCGGTACTGGCGATACATTTGGGGCTTGATGCTGTTGCCGTTTCGCACATTATTCCGTAAACGAGGTGTTCTTGTGAATAATTTCAAACCGTTAAATATTTCGGGCCTTGCCGCCGCCATTCCGATTATTCAAGGGGGAATGGGCGTTGGCGTAAGCCTTTCTTCGCTTGCGGGCGCGGTTGCGGCGGAAGGCGGCATAGGGGTAATTTCTGCCGCGCAAATCGGCTTTAACCGCTCTGATTTTTCCTCAAGCCCATTCAAGGCAAATTTGGATGCTTTGGCGTTGCACATCAAAAAGGCGAAAAAAATTGCGCGAGGAGGAGTTATCGGCGTAAACATAATGTGCGCAGTTACGCATTACGCCGACTATGTAAAATGTTGCGTGGAAAACTGCGCCGACTTAATTATTTCCGGCGCGGGGCTTCCGCTTAATTTGCCCGAACTGGTAAAAGGCTCGGCGGTAAAAATCGCGCCGATTGTTTCTTCCGCGAAAGCCGCGTCTGTTCTTTTGAAAATGTGGGACAAAAAATATGGCGTTACGGCGGATATGGTTGTTGTCGAAGGGCCGAAAGCGGGCGGGCATTTGGGGTTTTCTGCGGAAGAAGTGAAAAAAGAATTCGACCCCGTCCCGATTATATCCGAAATTTCCGCCTATGAAGAAAAGTACAACAAAAAAATTCCGACTGTTTTCGGTGGCGGAATTTTTGACAAGGGCGACGTTGAGCATTATTTAAGCCTTGGTTTTGCGGGCGTTCAAATTGGAACACGCTTCGTTACAACGGAAGAATGCGATGCACACGAAAACTTCAAACTCGCATATGTGAACGCAAAGCAAGAGGACGTAATTATAACAAAAAGCCCAATCGGTCTGCCCGGACGCGCACTAAACAACGCATTTATCCAAAAACTTTCTGCGGGCGAAAAAATAGAAAGTTGCCGAAACTGCATTGCCAACTGTAACCCGAAAACAATTCCCTATTGCATAACAAACGCCTTGATAAATTCCGTCATGGGCAACATTGACCAAGGGCTTGTTTTTTGCGGAAGCGAAGTTCACAAAATAAACGAAATTACCACGGTGAAAAAATTGATGAAGGAATTGGGAGCATGATGCTTTTAGGGATGGGGCAGTAGCTCCTCCGTATCGCGCTCGCTCCCGTCAACATTAAGCGCGCGGATAATTTCCTCGGCGGTTGTGCGCCCCTCGAGAATCGCGCGCAGGCCGTTTTCGCGCAGGCCGCCGCGCCTGCGAAGTTTTGCGCAATAAGCGGCGGGGTTTTCAATCATTTCGCGACGCATTGTTTCGTCTATTACAAAATATTCGTACACGGCAAAACGCGAACGATAGCCCGAAAAATCACAATGCACACAGCCCGCGCCTTCACAGACGCGGGTATTTTTGTCCAAAGCAAGCAGTCGCGCCTGTCGCGCGGAAAGCTCTGCCTCGCGCGAACATTCGGGGCAAATTCGGCGAACAAGCCGTTGCGAAATAATGCCGTTAAGTGCGGAGGCAATCAAATACAGCGGGACACCCATGTCGCAAAGCCGCTCGATTACGCCCGCGGCGTCGTTTGTGTGCAACGTACTTAAAACAACGTGTCCGGTGATTGCGGCGCGGACGGCGATTCGCGCGGTTTCCTCGTCGCGAATTTCGCCTATCATTATAATGTCGGGGTCTTGCCGCAAAATATGGCGCAGCGCGCTCGCGAAATTCAGCGTATGACGCTCGACATTAACGTGCGAAATGCCCAAAAGCGGGTTCTCGACGGGGTCTTCGACCGTGACAATATTTCGCGCGTCGGTGTTAAGCTCCTCCAAAAAACAGTTTAGCGTTGTGGATTTTCCGCTGCCCGTTGGGCCCGTCATAAAAATCGCGCCGTGGGGACGTTTGAAAAGCTCCGTCAGCTGCGCGAGGTCTTTTTCACAAAACCCCAAATCATCCTTTTTAAGCCGAAATTTTTGCCCGTAAAGCAAGCGAATAACCGCTTTTTCACCCTGCGTCGTCGGAAGCGTGCTAAGCCGAAATTCAACTTTTTCGCCCGCAACAATCATGGAAAAATGCCCGTCTTGCGGAATCCGTTTTTCCGCAATATCCATGCCGCCCATGATTTTCAGCCGCGAAATAACCTTAGAAAGCATCGAGATATCAACCGTTCCGCCGGTAACAAGCGCGCCGTCAACACGAAAACGCGCCCTAAGTTGGCGTCCGAACGGCTCAATATGTATGTCACTTGCGCGGCTCACTGCCGCCGCTTCAATCAGCGAATCAATAAATCGCACAGTTGGCGCGGCAGAAATTTCCGCCAAAAGTTCGGACGACATTTCGGAATCGCCTCGGTTTTTAAGGCGTTGGTCGACCAAAAATTTCGACGCAATCGACTCAATTTCTTCGCCGCCGAAAATTTTATTTATGTAAAACCGCAAATCACTTTCTTCCGCCAAAATCGGGAGGATGAAGCATCCCGTAATATCCGCCAAATCCCTAACCCGCACGGCGTTTTCCGGCTCCGTCATTGCGACGTGCAAATGCTCCCCTTCACTTCCGTCTTTTTTGAAAGGAAGCGCGAGAAATTTCATTGCGTATTCGTGGCCTAAAATTCGCGCGGCGGTTTCGTCGATATTGGATTCCGCTAGGCGAATTTTTTTTATGGGCCAGGAAACTGTTCCCGGCTTCGAGGGAATGCGTCGCCGCCGACACATGTCCCCGGTGTCCACTGCGCGCTTGGCGCGCTTTTTTATGGGCGAGGAAACTGCTCCCGGCTTCGAGGGAATGCGTCGCCGCCGACACATGTCCCCGGTGTCCACTGCGCGCTTGGCGCGCTTTTTTAGTTTCATGGTTTTCGTCATTCGCTGAGCGCGCAAATCGCCATTAAAAATTGGTCGCCCGCATTCCTCTCGCTGATTTTTCACACTTTTCGCCTCCCTTGAGCGTCGAAATGTGGAGTTGTTGCCGAAAATTTATTCGGGCGAATCCTCGCTGTCGGCGGAAATTCCAAGCACATTTTCCGCGCCGGTATACATCTGCACATCGCGCAGACTGCGATTTATCGCGTTGGTGCGGGTGCCGACGAGGTGGTCGAGTTCGTTGCCGGCGTCGCTGATTCTTTTTTGGGCTTTTTTCAGGGAGGCTTCGAAGGTCGTGAATTCTTTTTTGACCGCGCCGAGGGTTTTTTCGATGTCAGCCGCGCCTTTTTGGATTTGCAGGGTTTTGAAGCCGAGCTGGAGGGAATTCAGCATCGCGGAAAAGGTCGTGGGGCCTGTGATTATTATGCCGTCTTGGCGGAGGGCCTCGAAAAAGGCTGCCTCGCGGGCGATTTCGGCGTAAAGCCCCTCGGTCGGCAGGAACATTACGGCGAAATGGGTGGTTTCCGGCGGGGAAATGTATTTGTCGCGGATGTCTTTCGCGAAAATTTTTATGCGGGCGAAAAGGGCTTTGCGCGCGGGTTCGATTTCTTCGGGGTCGCCGATTTCATAGCAGTCCAAAAGCCGCTCGTAGGTTTCGAGCGGGAATTTCGAGTCGATGGGGAGGTAAACATGCGCACCGTCCTCCGCGCCGGGGAGTTTTACCGCGTATTCCACGCGGCTTGTCGCGCCGACTTTCGTGGAAACTTCCTTGTCGTAAAGTTGTGGGGGAAGCATGTCCTCGATTATGTGGGCTAGTTGGACTTCGCCCAAAATTCCGCGCGATTTCGAGCCTGCCAAAATCCGATTCAGCGAGCCGACGGATTGCGCGACGGTTTTCATTTCGCCCAAACCGCGATTCACGCTTTCGAGCTGTTGGCTTACGGTTTCGAAGGATTTTTGCAGACGCGTTTCAAGGGTTTTTTCCAGTTTTTCATTGACGACGTTGCGCATTTCGTCGAGCTTTTTTTCGTTCGAGGTTCGGATGGATTCGAGGCTTTCGTTTGTGTGACGCAGGAAATTGTGCAGGGTTTCGTTGATTTCGTGCGAAAGCGCGGAAATTGCGCGCTGGTTGGACTCGCGGCCGGATTCGAAAACCGCCATCAAGCTGTCGCGCAAACGGTCAAGCCGCGATTCAAGCTCGTCGCGCAAAAAACGGTTTTCGCTTGTTAGCTGATAAAAAATTTCTTCGCGAAGTTTGCTTAGTCGTTCCTCATTTTTTTTCGCATTTCGAAAATTTTGCAAAAAAAGCGCGACGATTAAAAGAATCACCGCCGCAATTAAATAAATGGCCATATTTTCAGGGAGTTGCATTTTACGACCTCCTTCGACAGATTTATTCTAATACGAAGGAGTTTTTTTTACAACGTGTAATTTATGATTTTTTCTTGATTTTCTTCGTTGTTATCGTCGTCGCTTTCGCTTTCGGCTTCCGCCATTTCGCGGGCGACGCGGAGTTGCGACTCCTGCAAGCGTTGGCTGTCGCGGTAAAGGGCGGCTACGGAGCGGTTTATGCTTGCATCCAAGCCCGCAATTGCGCCGTTTAGGCGGGCGAGGTGGCGTCCGCGGAAGCCATCGGGTGAAAGGGGATTGCGGTCATAGAGCAGTTGCGCCTGCAAGGGTTCGGTTCTCCTGGGTACCGGGAGGTCCGGGTCTTCCTCTGCCGCCGCCCTTGCCGCAATGTATTCCTCGCGGGCTTGAACGTTTTGACGCGCGACATGCGCTTCAATTTCGGCATTTGCGATGCGCGTGCGCTCTCTGTCGAAGCGGGCTTCGCCTTCCATGCGCGTTGCCGATGCTTGCAATTGTGCGCGTGTGCGGGACAACGAGCGGATATCTTGCATCCGCGCGTCCGCAGTTAACAATGAACGAACTGTCGAACTTTGGGCGTCCGCCTCGAGTTCTTCCTCGGTCCTGTCCGTCCTGTTTTCCTGCTGCTCTTCGGCAATGCGTTCGCGTTCGCGTATCCGTTCTTCCATTTCTTCCTGCATACGCGCAAACTCGCGCTCCATGGCGATTCTTTCACGTTCGGCACGGGCCGCGTGAATTTGCGCGATTTGGCTCGAAAGCGAATCCATCGTGGCTTCGGTTTGCGAAAGTTGAAGCTCTAAATCTTCCAAGCGTTCTTCGCCGTTTGCCAAATAATCAAAAATTTCGTTCGCCGAATCGCTCATGTTGGCAAAATCCACGGGTTCCGCAAAAATGCCCAACGCTTCGTTTCTTTGTTGCTCGCGTTTCAGAGTTATCATGCGTTCCGCCACATGGTCAATTTCCAGCCCAAGCGATATCCTGCGCTCGGCAAGAAGATTCATTTGCTCGTTAATTTTCAAAATACGCGCTTCTTCGGACTCGCGAAGTTGCAGTTCATGCTCCTGCGCCGCCCTGCGTTCGGCAGCAAAATCACGCCGCCCGCTTGCACGAGCTTGACGTACGCGCCGCTCGGAGTCGCGGTTCATGCGGAACGTTCTGTTGTTGTCGTTTTGATTTTGCGCGTTTTGCGCGTTCATAATGGGATTAAAATTCGATGAAATTCGCATAAAAAGCCCTCCTGAAATTTCCGTATGAATTTATATCGGCATATGGATGAAAAAAAATGAGTCGGCGAGTGTCACTCGCCGACTCGTTTTTTTCATGAACTTTTTCTTGTCCGTTTCTGATATTATTGGAGGTGTTTTAAATATTAAAACCGCCCTCGCTTGCATCGTCGGTGAAAAAGTATTTGCAGCGTTTCGTTGTGAATTTCAGCACGCCGTAATTCGGGTCATCCGCGCCGCTGTGATGGTGCGAAAGGGCGTCGTACCACGTTTCGCGCCTTGCTTCCGCCGATGTGAGAACCTCGATTTCGCCGACAAGATTTATGCAGTGCGCCGCCGACGCGAAACACACGCTTGCGCGGCCGCAAGCGGCTGCACGTTTTGCAGCGTTGCCGTCGAGTAATGTGGCAAAAGTCAGCACGCGACAGCCGTTGGCGCGGGACGGCGTTAAGACTGCCGCGGTCGGAAACCCGTCCTCGTCAATCAGCGATAACACGCAAATTTGCCCCGTAAATTCGCCGCCTTGGATGGCATTTTTTTCAACGATTCCCGCGATTCTTTCAAGAATTTTTTCCATTTGTATCAGCTCCTTTTTTCCAATCGTAGCACAGAAAACGTTGAGGGAGTAAAATTGATGAAGCTCCTTGCTCGGAATTGCCGATTATGGGGCTTGAAAAGTGCTTAATTGCTGGGATTTTCTGTGATATTGGATGCGATTAAAATTACCATATTTCATTGAATTTTCACGTTATTTTATAAGTTTAACCCAGGGCGAGTTTGACCAAAGTGGCTTGTATGAAAAATATAGAGACCAAAATAAATACGGCATCCCTTGTTTTTGTCCATTTTTCATGGCTTCTGAAAACGTTCCGCCGGGTCGCGGCGGCGGAAACGGCGAAAACCGACAAAAATTTGCCGCGCCAATTCGGCATTCCGTGCTATGAACACACCTTTTTAAAAAAGCCGCCTCGCTTTAAAAGCGAAGCGGCCTTTTTTTCATGGGCGAGGAAACTGTTTACGGCTTCGAGAGAATGCGTCGCCGCCGACATGTGTCCTCGGTGCCCAATGCGCGCAGTGCGCGCTTTTTCAAGCCTGTTGTAAAAATTTCACAAGTTACTATCTGCTGATTGTAATAATTCTTGTAGCATCATCCCAGTCAACTTCCGCGCCGAAGAATTCGCTGATAAAGCGCAGCGGAACCATCGTGCGTCCGTCGATAATTTGTGCGGGAACGTCCATGCCGGTGGCGGTTTCGCCGATTCCGAAGGACAAGTTGTTGCCGCCTTGTGTAAGCGTAACCTCGCGCGTGGCCTCATTCCAGCTAACCGTTGCGCCAAGTATTTCCGCAATAAACCGCACGGGAACAAGCGTCCGACCGTTATCAATTATCGGCGCAACGCCCATGTATTCGGTTGTGTTTGTAACATGATTACGGAGGAACGGCGAGCCTACTTGCAACGTAAACCAAATGTCATAGTCGGCGGGTTCGTCAGCGTCGTCATCGTCGGCATCGGCATCGTCGTCATCACCATCGGTGTCGGGTTGGGGTAGGATAGCCCTCGGGTCAAGCGGGGGAAGTCCGGGGTTGGAGTCGTCCAGCCATGTTCCGCCACCACCGGCTTGGCCGGCTCCGGGACCGGGGCCTTCGCCTCCGTTGTTGTTGTTGTTATTATTGTTGTTGTTATTATTATTGTCGTCTTCACCGCCATCGGGGTCGCAATTTTCGCAAACGCCGCAATCGCCGTCGGGCGGGAAGCATTCCACGCAGCCGCATTCGTCGCAGTCGCAGTCGGGAAGTATGCCGCGAGTGATGGTTATATTGTAGATATACATATCTTCGACTTGTGTCGGAAGAACTTGACCGCCTACGGATATGCTGATGACCGGATTGGATGCCATGTTGAGAATATCAATCGGGTTAGCATAGCCGATAAACACATCGGTCTGTAATGCGTCGTCCCATTCGTACACTCTCATCTCCTCGGGAATAATTGCTTCGAGGGCAAATACCGGGTCTTGGCGGAAATCATCCCAAGTGACACCATCTGCATCGTCCCAAAGGTCGCCCGCTCCCGGACCCCACTGCCCGATGTTAATAAGTGGCATTTCGGCCAATGCAAAGGAATATTCAAAATCGTCATCGTCTGCGTCGGCAACAATGATTTGGAAACCGGTCCAAAAGCCCTGTTGTCTCGGGTCTCTGTTATCCCAAGCATCTTGGAAGGCGTCAATGAGTTCGTCGCTGAAACGTGCTTCAACCTCTATCAAGTCGCCCACTTCAAACTCATGCACACTGTGCGGAAGAACCAACGCGTTTTCGTCATCCCTGTTAGTAAGGCGCAGGAAATTGCCGTCCGCGTCGGTTTGAATGACAGCGGAAAGTCCATCGGCATCAACATACGGGGTGCCGCCAAGGTCTGTTGCGTCGCCCGTGTTAAGGCCTTGGACATACTCATCCGTGCGAAGCGACCATATTTCGGTGATAACGCCGGCCAGTTGCCAAGTTGCGGTAACCGTTACAGGAATCGAAGGCATGGTAAACGTGGTGGTCGGGCTGCTTGCGTCTGCCAAAGTCACGCCGCCTGCATCAACCGTCCAGCCCGCAAATACAAACCCGTCGACTCTTTCGCCTGCGTGAATTGTTACCGTATCGCCGGCTGCGAAACGACCTTGACCGGAATCGGAGGCAAAACTTCCGTTAATGGTTAATTCAAATCTTGTGGGGGTTACCGACTGGGTAACCGAGTTAATTACAGCTTGTGAGACTTCTGCTCTGACGGGGTCGGCAGGAATGTGGGGCGGCTGCCGCGGGATAAGCCCGAAGCTGTGGCCGGCGTTACCCCATCCGCCATTGTCCCACCAAACCGAAACCATGCCGCGCGCGCTTGATTCGCGGACATAATCCTCGGCGTGAATGGGTCTTTGCTCATTGCGAAGGGCTTGGTTTGCTCCTGCGCCGAGGGACCCGTGAATCGAACCCCATTCGCCCTTGAGAACGCCCAGACCCAGTTGATTCGCGCGAGTTTCAACACGATTAAGGTCGGTAATTATGGCGTTCAATCCGGCACCGGGGGAGAAATACGTTCCCACGCCGTCATGCGCCCATGCGAACGGCGAGTAGGTGTGGATGGAGAAAAGCAGTCTGCGGCTGCTGATATTTGTGTCACCATAGCCGACATTTGTTACGTTGGGTGCCACTTCGAATTGATGTTGCGGAAGGTCGAGGGGAACCCTGAAGGCGTTCATTGCGTTATTGTTCGAGCCTGCGGAAACGGTGGGGACTTGAAGGAATCTGTCCGTATTATTTCCGCCGGTTGCCCTTACCGTGTCAACAAATACTTGGTTCAGGCTGTTTACGTTGCTTCGAACGTTTACCGTTCCGCCGTTCCATTCGGCTTGACCGCCTTCATCGCGCGGCTCGTTCATTCCGGCAAAAATCAGTCTTTCGCCAAAATCGTTGAATTCTTCGGCAATTTGATGCCAAATTCGACGTATGAAAATATTCCCCGGGTGTGTCGGGTCGCTTGTGGGGACAGTTATTGTGGGGGAACCGATGTGTTCTACGCTACCCGGTCTGCCCGCGTCTAAGTTACCCAAAAACAACACGCGGTTTTCGTGGTGCGTGTTGAGGATGATGAAGAGGCCTTCGTCGTATGCCCATTGCACAACTTCTCTGACCCGTGCCATAGCCACCGGGTTAACTTGCCAGTTATTGTCCGGGTCAGAAACCATGTGCCACGAAACGGGGATTCTTATCGTGTTGAATCCTTGCGCTCTTACTTCGCGGATAAGGCTTTGTGTGGTTACGTTTGCCTGGCCGCCAAGCCATCCTGTTTCCCAGCCGATAAGCCCTGCGGTTGTTGCCGTCTGCGAAAATTGTCCTACAGTGCCGAACCACGCATCAAAGGTATTGCCCAAATTCCAGCCCGTTCCCATGCGCGCGAGGAAATCGCGGTCATCGCAATCGCAATTCGGGAAGTCGGGGCAACATGGAGTCGTTGTTCCGGTGCCGTGGTCTACGGTGAGAATCGCGTCGCCGTCAGAGTTTAGAAATTCGAGTTGGTTGACGTGCCATTCACCCCAATGCGATGTCACTCTCATTGTGTGGTGAGCGGCTTGAGGCACCAAATCGCCCGGCCAAACCGCGCCGCTGCCTTGAAAATAGCTGCCTGACCCCCATGCGCCGCCTTCAAGCTGGATTCGCCCGTTTGCACCGGCTGAGCCGTGGACTCTTAAGGTTACAGCTCCGTCGGCAACTAATCCTGCCATGGTAAAGCTCGTACCGGCAAAAATATCGGCAAATGGGATGTACAAATCCGGGTCCCCGTTGGTTTTAGACGGGAAATAGAAATAGATGGAGTCCCCGGTATCGGGAGCGATGCCGTCGTTAAGCACGTGGATTATTTCGCCGGCAGCATTGCGGAACTCCAAGCGTTCAACCGTCCAAGTTCCGCCCCATCCCCACAAGCGCAAACCCGTGTGGTTGTCGGCGAGAGTTTGCACCGCATTGTCAAAGGCCGCCATGCTTCCCCCCATTGCAAGGGTGTCATAACCATCGGGACGGGCGAGGGCTATCGCGCCGTTGACCTCGGCGGTCGGGACTGCTCTGACGCTTGTTGCGCCGTTTGCGCGCAGTTGGGTGAAGTTTATACCCATTTGAGCCCACGTGATAATGGTTTCCGCGCCGTTTACAGCATTTGGCAACAAAGCCCAAGACTGTGTCGGATTACTGAGAGGGATAATTTCAGCGTAGTCGTCATCCGGCAGTGTGGAAAGATTTGCATCGTTGTCGGGGTCTGCGTATGTTTCGTCGGTGTCTTGGTCGTTATTGTTATTGTTGTTGTTGTTGTTGTTGTTATTGTTATTGTCTTTGACATCGTTATTGTTGTTGTCATAGTAACCGTCGCTATAGCCATCGTCATCGTTGTTGTTATTGTTATTATTGTTGTTGTCATAGGGATAATCGGTTTTGTCCGGTGTGTCGTTGTCCTCGTATTGGTAGTCGTCATATACGACACCATCGACTGTGTAATTGTACTCGTTGTTGTTGTCCTGCGTAAATGCCGCCACCGGGAACAAGCCCAGCACGAGCGTGAATGCAAGCACTAAAGACAGAACTTTCTTGAATCGGTTTGTTTGCATGTTTGTTTCCTCCTATCGAGTTAATGTTTCCTTTATAAAATATGTTGCAAAGTATTGCAAGAACCAAAAAAACCCGCCGATAAGTCGCGACAGCATAAGCCGTGTCCGTCGATAACCTGCGCGGGAACACCCCCCTCCATATTTAATTGAACCTGCGGCAAGTATAGCACTTTATTTGCCGATGGTAAAGTGGAATTTTTTTTTCAAAATTTTTGCTATAATTTAAGGCATGATTATGCGAGATAAATACAGCGGTGACGACATTGTTGTCGGGCTTAGCGGCGGCGCGGATTCGGTCGCGCTTCTTTTTGTGCTTCGTGAGGCGGGGGCGAGGGTCTTTGCGGCGCATGTTAACCATGGCTTGCGGGGGGAGGAATCGGAGCGGGACGAGGCTTTTGTGCGCGATTTGTGCGCGCGTGAGGGGATTGAATTGCGGGTTTTTCGGGCGTCCTTTGATAAATTTTCGGAAGAGGAGGGGCGGATTGCGCGGTATCGATTTTTTGAACAGGCGCGGCTTGATTTTAATGCGCGGAAAATTGCCGTCGGGCATAATGCGGATGATAATGCCGAAACCGTTTTAATGAATCTTTGTCGCGGCGCGGGGCTTCGCGGGCTTGGGGGGATTCCGCCGATTTCCGGGGCGATTATTCGGCCGCTTCTTGAGGTTTCGCGGGCGGAAATTGAGGCGTTTTTGCACGAGCGCGGTATCGAATTTTTGGTTGATTCGACCAACTCATCCAATGATTTTGCGCGAAACCGCGTGCGGAATAAGATTATTCCCGCGCTTGAAGCGGAAATTAATTCGGGCGCGAGGGCGGCGATTGCGAGGGCGGCGGGGATTTTGCGCGGAGACTGCGATTTTATTGAGGGCGTGGCGCGGGAGGCGTATGCGGAATGCATGGCGGGCGGGGGAATGTCCCCGCGGACGGGAGATTCCCCCTTATGCTTGTGTGCGGATAAACTGGCGGTCTTGCATGATGCGATTGCCGCGCGGGTTGTGCGGCGGGCGATTGCGGAAGCGCGGAGGCAGGATTTGACCGATATTTCGCAGGTGCATGTCGCGGCTGTAATGGAGCTTGCGCGGGGCGGGAGCGGGCGTGAGGTGCATTTGCCGGGTTGCGTTGTTGTTTGGCAATACGGGGTGTTGATTTTTTACGCGGCGGAAAATGCGGCGGCGGAAAATGCGGGATTTTGCTATGAAATAACGTCGGGGGTTTGTGTTTTTGTCCCCGAAATCGGCAAAGAGTTTACGCTTTTGCACGGTCATCCCTATCCGGAACCGCTTTTTTTGCGCACGCGTCGCCCCGGCGATAAAATTACATTTAAAAACGCCGACGGAAAATTTTTTACAAAAAAATTGCAGGATTATTTCACCGACGAAAAAATCCCCCGCCGCAAGCGCGATGAAATTCCGCTGCTTGCGCACGGGGGCGAGGTTTTTTGGATTTTTGCGGGGAAGGGTAGGGGAGATGCTCGGTTTGAGGGCGGGGGATTTGTTGTTTCCTGACGTTTCCTAATTTATAACAATCCCGACGGGGCAATGGTCCGAGCCGAAAATTTGCGGATAAATCATTGCGTCGCGAAGGTTTTCGTGCAAGTCGTCCGAAATTAAAAAATAATCGATGCGCCAACCCACGTTTTTTTCGCGCGCGCGCCCCATATACGACCACCATGTGTACGCGTCCGATACATCGGGGTTTAAATCGCGAAATGTGTCAATGAAACCCGCCGCTAAAAGTGCGGACATTTTTTCGCGTTCTTGCGGCGTAAAGCCCGCGTTATTTACGTTTGCGCGGGCGTTTTTTATGTCGATTTCTTTGTGCGCCACGTTTAAGTCCCCGCACAAAATAACGGGCTTTTTGAAGCCCTTTAAAAACGCGCGAAAATCGTCCTCCCAGCGCATTCGATATTCGAGGCGCGCGAGACCGCGTTGCGAATTTGGCGTATAGACCGTGATGAAAAAAAATTTTTCAAACTCAAGGGCGATAATTCGGCCCTCGCGGTCATGCTCCCCATTGCCGAATTCAATGCCCATGCCGTTTTGTACTGAAATCGGCGGCGTTTTTGTTAAAACAAGCGTGCCGGAGTAGCCCTTTTTTTCCGCCGAGTTCCAGAACATTTCATAACCCGGAAAGTCGAACTCCGCTTGTTCCGGCTGCATTTTTGTTTCCTGTATGCCGATTATGTCAAAATCTTCGCGGCGCAAAAAGTCCGCAAAGCCTTTGTTCATGCACGCCCGCAGGCCGTTTACATTCCATGATGCAAGTTTCATTCGTACACTCCTTAGCGCGCCAAGCGCGCGATGTGCAGCGAGGGCGCGTGTCGGCGGCGACGCGTTCTCTCGAAGCCGTTTATAAAATTTGTAAATGGAGTCGGCGAGTGACACTCGCCGACTCTGTTTTAAATATTCCCGCAAAAAACATTTTGCAGGTATTTTTTTGCAATAACTTGCAGTTCTAAAATTTTTTCCGGCGGCGTCGGTTCGCGGTCGGCATATTCGTGGCAGGGGAAAAATCGCGAGATATGAAGCGGAATTTCGGGCGAAAGTGAGGCAAGCCACTGCGCAATCGGCTCGATATCGTCGTCGTTTTCGCCGGGGATTACGAGGGTTGTGACTTCAACGTGGGCGATTTTTTGCGCACGGGTAATTGTGTTTTTTACGCATTCGAAAATGGAATCCGGCTTCGAGGGAATGCGCCGCCGCTGGCACGCGTCCCCGGTGTCAACTTTTTGCGCACGGGTAATTGTGTTTTTTACGCATTCGAAAACGGAATCCGGCTTCGAGGGAATGCGCCGCCCCCGACACGCGCCTCCGGTGTCCACCGCGCGCTTGGCGCGCTCCCCGCTGATTTGCGCGTAAAATTCGGGCGTAAACGCCTTTAAATCGATGTTCCATGCGTCGATGTGCGGCAAAAGTTCCTCAAGCGGCTCGGGATTAATAAAACCGTTTGTAACAACGATGTTTTTCATGCCCGCCGCGCGAACCTCGCGGGCGCAGTCGAGCAAAAATTCGAAATTTATAAGCGGCTCGTTGTAAGTGTAGGCGATGCCGAGGTTGTTCGGCGTTTCGCGGGCGATTCGCACAAGCTCATCCGGCGAAAAAAATCGTATCCGGCTTCGAGGGAATGTGTAGCCGCTTCCACGTGTCCCCGGTTCCCACCCCGCGCTTGGCGCGGTCCGGCTTCGAGGGAATGTGTCGCCCCCGTCACGTGTCCCCGGTTCCCACAGCGCGCTTGGCGCGCCGATTTTGGCGTTTTGGCAGAAGGCGCAGCGGAAATTGCAGCCGTAGCTTCCTATTGAAAGTATGTCGCGTCCGGGAAAAAACATGCGGAGCGGCTTTTTTTCAATGGGGTCAACGGCGATTGCGGTGATTTTGCCGTAGGATTCCGCGATAATTTCACCGCCGATATTTTTTCGCGCACCACAAAAGCCCGCTTCGCCGTCGGCAAGCAGGCACTCGTGCGGACAGATTTTGCAGGGCGCGCAAAGCACCTTATCCATGCCGCGTGACTTTAAACCGTTGCATCGAGAATTCTTCGCCCGGCGCAATGCCCGCCTTTTGGCACGCAATTTCAATCTGATACGCAACCGAATCCACGCCGTCAAGATTCGGAAGCAACAAGCCGCTTTTATAACCACTTGTGACGATTACGCCATATTGTTTCACGTCCAATTCGTCCGGCCCGCTGATGTCCTCCGGCTCATCCAGAACGTCAACTTTGTACGAAAGACGCGGCAATTCCTCCGCAGAAACAGGCGGAAATCGCGGGTCATGCACCCCCGCCGAAACCGCGTTTCTCAAAATTTCTTCGGCGATGCAATTCGTTGTCGCGGAAATTGTGCCGATGCATCCGCGAAGTTGCCCATTAATATGAAGCGACACAAACGCGCCCGCCCGGTTCGAAAGCATTTCCTGCGGCAAATCTCCCGCCTCCGCAAGCGTCATCCTGCGGCCTGTTTCAACGCGATGTTCCAGCGATTTCCTCGCCAGCCCAAGATAGGCGTTCTCATGCATGAAAAATCACCACTCCGTAGCCCACACCAAAGGGGCATTCATATGAAAGTTGCCTTGCAGAAACCTCGCGCCCCGCCACGCATCCCGCAAGCATTGCAAACGAACCGTATCCACATTCGCCGGCAGCCTCGCGCAAATCATACGGCATGGCGAGTAGCGAATCGAAGTCCGTTTCGCGCAAATATTTCATTACGTCGCGGTCAAAAATTTCGCCCTCGGGCGCGAATCCGTAGGAACCGCCGAGTTTATGCGACAAATCCCCCGACGCGACAACGCAAATCCGCCGCCCCAAATTTCCCGCCGCCTGCATAATCATCGCACCCAAGTCAACATGCGCCGAAACGCTAAGCCCCGACTGCGAAACGCGCACGGTTTTGTAATCCGAAAAGAATTTGTTAAGGTAATACATCGGCACCAAAACGCCGTGGTCAAGGGATTTTTCGCGTTCGCCAAAGCTCCCGGCGGGGAAATTTTGCTCTTCCGCGATAATCGAAATTTCCGCCACAAGCTCCGAGTCGTATCGCGCCGAAAAAGTCGGCGTCCTCGCGCCGAATCGCGCAAAATCGCCGCGCGCTTCCGCCCCCGGTGAAATGTGAAAAAAGTCGTTGTACATCGTTCCGTGCGGCGTGAAAAAAACAACCGTGTCAGGGCGAAAGTCCGCAATCTCGCGCGAAGCCTCGTCCATAGCTTTTACGGTTTCGGAGATTTTTAACACGCCATCCCTGCCGACCTCCGGCACGGCAAGCGGCGGATGGGGCATTACAGCCAAAATCATGTCCATTTTTTAAGTATCACTCCCAAACGAGTTGTATCAATCGGCTTTGAAATAAAGTCGTCGAACCCGTTTTTTATAAACATCTCGCCGATATCGGCGGTTGCGTTTGCGGTAAGCGCGATAATTTTTCCGTCATAGCCCGATTCGCGCAGGATTTTCGTTGCTTCAACGCCGTCCATTCCGGGCATCATGTGGTCCATGAAAATCAAATCGTATGTTTTGCCGCTTTGGACTTTTTTGATGGCTTGTTTGCCGCTCATTGCGGCCTCCATTTCGATGTCGAAAAGAGCGAGCATCTCCTGGGCAACGTATAAATTGGACTCAACGTCGTCCACAACCAGTATGCTTTCGCAGTTAATTGCATCAAATTGTTTTTTTACAAGACGGCTGCCCACGAAGCTGAATCCGCGCAATTGTTTCGCGACCTCCGCACCAAGCGGCGGCGCGCCCGGCGCAATGCTTTGGGCTATGCGAACGGTAAATTTACTCCCCATGCCATATTCACTTTCCGCCAAAATCGTGCCGTTCATAAGTTCAACAAATTGTTGCGTTATAACAAGCCCAAGCCCCGTTCCGTCGATGAAACGATTTGCATCGGAGTTAAAGCGCGTATACTTTGTAAATATTTTTGCCATATCCTCTTCTTTTATGCCCTGCCCGCTGTCCTCAACCGTGAAAACAAGCCAAAGTTCGTCGTCTGTGAGTTCGTGCCGCGCGGTTAGTTTTACAAAACCTTGCTCTGTGTATTTTATCGCGTTTGAAAGCAAATTGTTCAAAATTTGTTTGATGCGAAGTTCGTCACCGATAATTTTTGAGGGAAAATCGTCGTCGATTTCCAGTATAAATTTTAATCGCTTCGAGCCGATTCGTACGATGTTTAAATGCACTGTGTCGTTTATAAATGACGCGGTATCGTATTCTTTGGGAACAACTTCGAGTTTGCCTGCCTCAATTTTCGAAATATCGGAAATATCGCCGATTATCCCCAAAAGATTGCGCGCGGCTCCATAAATTTTCTCCATATCACCAACAACGCCCGCCGGCAGGTTTTTTTGCAAATTTATTTCGGATATGCCGATAATCGCGTTAAGGGGCGTGCGCACCTCGTGAGAAACCGCTGCGATAAAACTACTTTTTGAACGCGTTGCAAAGTCGGCTTCTCTTTGTAAATTGATGAGCTTGCGAATCGAAAAGTGTCCAAGAAAATACACTATAATGTAGAAAAAAATCATGCCCATAAAGTTGTTTGCTTCGTCGGCAAACGTCGAAGGGCGGTCGCTGCGCAAAAGTGGAATTTGAAATACAAACACCAAAAGCGACGTAATCACCGTGTTTACTGCAATCACAATCGCAATGGCCTTCATGTTTATGTACAAAACGCAGATTAGGGGCATCGCCGCCAAAAAATAATACGCCAAACGGTCGCCCGTTACCGTCACGAGAAATAAAAGCTCCAAAATCGTAAGCGACATGACAACAATTACGGGAAGATACGGTTTGTTGAAAACCCTCAATTCGGTAAACACGAAAATCAAAACGACCATTATAACGCCCATTGCGAGCCGTTCCGCAGAGTAGCCCTCGTTGAAATTTCCATAAAAAATAAATTTAAGCAACGCATACAAAACCGTAATCAAGCGAATCGGTTTTTTGGCGATTTCGTTGAATTCGTGAAAATTTTCTGTTTTCATGTCAACTTCACCTTAAATTTATTATAAGGCATAGAAAAAATATTACAAGTATGTTACAATTTTTTTGCATTTCAATCGTTGATGTTAATGTCACTGACCTCATCGATTGAATCAAAT
>JGI24703J35330_11748734_pt1 | contig 29785 bp, 30 predicted proteins | sample TergutNt197P1_FD_35330 | JGI IMG/M metagenome (IMG submission 35330)
CTCGATAGTAATATCGGGCTTGTCGGCGAGGTCTGCGATGGTGCGGGCTATTTTTAATATTTTGTGATAAGCACGAGCACTTAGTGACATAGTATCGAATACGTTTTTTAGCAAATCCTGCGCGTCTGTACCCAGTTTGCAATATTTTTTGATAAGTGCGGCACTCATTTTTGCATTAAATCTTACACCCTTAGCCTTTGCGTCCGCCTCATAGCGTTTTTGTTGGCGGGCGCGGGCATTTTCTACGCGAGCCTTTATTTCTGCCGAGCTTTCGGCTTTTTTTATTGCTTGCAATTCGTTGTATTCTACGGGTGTGGCTTCTATTTGGATGTCGATTCTGTCGAGCAGAGGCCCTGATATTTTTTCCAGATAGCGTGCGATGTCAGGCTCGGAACAGGTACATCGAGGCGTTCCCATATAGCCGCAGGGGCATGGGTTCATCGCCGCCAGCAAAAGAAAAACGCTGGGGTATGTAGAAACACCGTTTGTGCGAGCTATAGTAATCTGTCCGTCCTCAAGTGGTTGCCGCAGGGTTTCTAACGCCTTTTTTTGGAACTCGGGAAGCTCGTCCAAAAATAATACACCATTATGTGCAAGTGAAATCTCTCCGGGCATGGGTACACGCCCACCGCCTGTGAGCGATATAAAAGAAGCTGTATGATGTGGCGTGCGAAAAGGTCGCTCCGCAAGAAGTAATTTTTTTTCGTCCACAAGCCCTGCGATGGAGTATATTTTTGTGATTTCCAAGCTTTCTTCCAGTGATAGGTCGGGAAGAATCGTAGGCATCCTGCGGGCGAGCATGGTTTTCCCTGCACCGGGCGGGCCTATCATCAGCGCGTTGTGATAGCCTGCCGCCGCGATTTCTAATGCGCGTTTTACATAAATCTGTCCCGCAACGTCTGCGAAATCTACGTCATATGTATTTCTGTACCCGATGGCCTTATCCATTGGCTCATCGGGCAAAATGGGTGTACCACTAAAATGTCGGACAAGCTGTTCGATGCTTTTTACCGATAACACTGTTACGCCCTCTACTAAAGCGGCCTCGGCGGCGTTTTCTTCCGCAACAAAAATTGTCTTTGAGCCTTCCGCATACGCTTGCATTACCATCGGCAAAATGCCGCTTACAGGTCGTACTGCACCATCAAGTGATAATTCTCCCGCAAAAAACGCGCCCTCCGATGATGATGGCGCGATAACTCCCATACACATTAAAATCCCTACCGCCATCGGCAGGTCGAATGATGGTCCGGATTTGCGAATATCCGCAGGTGCAAGGTTAACGGTAATCCGTTTTACCGGGAAAGCAAATCCCGCATTGCGGATAGCGGCGCGTATGCGCTCACGCGATTCTTTTACCGCAGAATCCGGCAGGCCAACGATGTCGAATACAGGTAATCCGGAGGATAGGTCTACCTCCACGTCCACACGACAGCTTTCTACGCCGACTATGGCTCCGCTGGTTATCCGAACGAACATCGTAGTACCACCTTTTTATATTATTAAACACACTCGGCAAATTATCTATCTTCTCAATGATTTCGTCAAGTTGCTTTTGTGCAGGGGTGCTTTTCCATGTGCACTATCGTTGCATAAGGAAATGTTTCTTCTTTAAATCTCTGATAACCACGTTCCTCATAAATTTTGAGCGTTCTAAAACTTTTTGAAGAAGTAAAAATTTCGTATCTATGATGAGGATAGAGGCTCTCAATCTCATCAAGCAGTCCTCTTCCAATTCCCCTGCCTTGTAGTTTTGGACACACAATCAGTTTTCCGATATACAATGTATTGTCTTTTGTAAACCCACGAACAGAGCCAATAATCTTATCTGTAGAATCTACAGCCTTAAACATAACACCGTTTGCGTATTCATACTCTATTTCCGTCAATGTTTGATGCAAGGGCGGAATGCTGTAATCATTAAGCATTTTAGCCTCGCCACTAAACGCGCTGTATTGCAATTGGAGAATCTTATGTAAGTCACATTGCTCCGCTTTTAATATTTGCATAAACATTCCTCCGTTTACCTTCCTATAGCGAATTAATTTGAAATCCGACTGATTCTTGATTTTTGCTTTTTTAAATCACTGTAGATGTTTTGGCTTGAACCGCTCAAACCCTCTTGCAAAAGGGATATTTCCACTGGTGGAGGCTGTTTCGATTTATGCCATAGCAATTTGTAGTTGCTCATAACAATTATTTTCATTCGTGATAACGTTAGGTTGAGTATAGTTTGTAAGTAATGCTTCTACAACAGAATTTCGATTGCTCTCGCTTGCACCAACAAAATAAAAATGTTCTTTTGTGATTTTTGTACAATCTCCCCAAACGGTATCCATATAAGGGTTGGCACGATAATCATTATGACTCCAACTTGATACCATAAAATTTGCTCTGCTTTGCACAAGACATTTCCTCAACTCATATTCTGATTTTTCATCCCAACTGTCAAAATAATCAACATGTCGCCCAACATATGGGGGGTCGCAATAAATAAACGAATTGTTTTCAGCCATTAAAATAGTGGATTCAAAGGATTGGCACAAGAAAACCCAATTATTTCTTTCTATAATCTGCTCGAAATAACTAACTTGATTAACTATTTTGGTTATATAGGCTTTTGCAAAACGATTAGGCTTGCGGCAGAAAGGCACATTAAACCCATTTTTTTTATTAAATCTAATCATACCGTTAAAACAAGAGCGATTAAGAAAAAGAAAATCTATGGGGTCATGGGTTTTATTGAATCTATCTCTAACGTAATAATAGTGTTCTTCTCCTTTTGCTAAAAGTAATTCACCTTGTTCTATTAAAAATGACCTAACATGATTTGCGGTTATAGATTTATCTTTAAGCTGATTGTAAAAATTGATAATATGCGGGTTTATGTCTGCAAAAACAGCATTCTTCGGTGCAATATTAAGCCCAACGACACCGGACCCCATAAATGGCTCTATCCAAGTACAGTTATCATTGAAAGCCGTATTAGCTTTAATCAGAGGCACCAATTTAGTTTTTATACCTTGTGTCTTAAATGGCGGTATTTTTATGTTTTCCAGCAAAACGCTAGCTCCCCAATCTCACTTGTTTATCAAATCGTGTGATAGTCCTCGATAAAAAATATATTCTTCAAATGAAGTCATTGGCTTTAGTTTGCCATCTTTTGTTTTGATTTGAATTTTGCCGTAGTTAATCCAATAATCATCAAAAACATCTTCTCCTGCTTTTGCGAAAACTCCGTTCCCTGCCAAAATGTCAGATAATTTTTTAATGCTACAGGGTAAATATTTCTTTTATTTCAATCATATTATAAACCCTTTCTACAAAATATAATTGATTACAGCAATACAAAAGACAGTTTTCAATCATCAAAATACACTTGGAAAATGGGAATAACCAAATCCGTTGCATTTTTAATAAAATCCATTGTTAGTTCATATGTAACGTGCTTGTTGGATTTAATGTCTTGCCGACCCTTATCCGCATACCAACGGTGCAGGGTTACATCTCTTTGCATATCAACCTCCTTTGCATAAACAAGGCCATCTAAATCTACACCCTTTGACTTTTCAAGGTTGAGCCAATAAAAGTCTTTATTTCCCCAAGAGAGTGCTAACTCAATATCTATCATATTTGTTTCTATATGAAACAAGTTGCCATATCCGGTTTGATACCAGGTTTCTTTGGGATGCTTTTGCTTGAATGGCATCCATAAAGATACATTGCTTAAAACATCGGTAATTAAATGACAACAGTAGCCCAAAATAAAGTCTTGGTTGTTAGATTGTTTTTTTGAAAATAAAAAATTTAAAATATTTTATTTCCAATCATTATTATTTGTAATCATGCCCCACTCTTCATCGCCTACACATAAATGCGAGCGTTTTTTGAAGTCAGAAACATAACCCTCCCTCTGGTGCACAGCATCAGGTGAAAGATTTCCCAAATAAAATTGTAGCAAACTTAAAATATTTTCAGAAAATATTTTACTAACTTCATCTGCCACAATTAAATGTGTCATGGTAAACGACACTATTGTTGCCCCTTTATTTCGCTATATTCCGCCATACAAGGCAAATCTATTTATTAACCTGCTTCCATGCAACATCCCCGATTACAGGGATTTTCCATGTTTTGTTACTATACGCCTGTATTGCCAGCCAGACCAAGCTTATCAGGCCAATCAAACTAATAACCCCCATAGCCAGACCAAAGACTACTTCAAAAAGAATACCGAAAAGCGGCAAAATCGAAAAGATTCTGCCGACAAAGCTGACAATCCAGCCAATCAACATAATCAGCAAAAACCATAGTGTAGATTGCAAAGCATGAAATCTCACAAACTTATTTTCCTTTTCAAGTACAAGTACGACAATGCCCGAAACAGGCCCAAATACATAGCTTATTGCCGCCGCGATGTTCTCGTTTAAATCAAAAACAGATTTTTTCATTACAAGCACCTCCAAAATTTTTTTACTTATCTTCTGGCCTCCAGGCCGGTCATCATATTACTGATGGCAGTCCTCTCTCCCCCTGTAAAGTTGGGCAGAGCGGGTGCGCGTTCGAGCAATGCAGAAAGCATGTCGTATGCGTCATCGGTGCGCCCGCTTTCGTCGTAGTAAAGAGTGCCGAGCATAAACAACAGACGATTGTAGTCAGCAGACTCACTGTCCATAAAGCGCAATGCGTTTTCCAGATTGACTAATGCCATATAAGAATCCCGAGGTGGATTAAAGTCATTGCGTCCTACGTTAAAATAACCTGTAGCAAGTTGTGGATACGCACCCTCCAAAATAGTTGCAACACGCTGTTGTATATCGGGAGGTAGTCCTGCGGTATCAAAGCCTTCGAGTATAGTGACAGCTGCCCTAAGCTCATCACCCCTGTACAAGAAGTATGCGTGGTTTACATCGTTAATACGACGCTGCTCCACCAAATTTGCAATCACGTCATCCAAGTCCGTGTTTAAGCGTGATATTTCAAGCTGTGAGTCATCTTGGGCTTCTTGCATACGTGTAAGTTGCTCTTGGTGGCTTATAGCCTCCGCAGAAAGAGCCGCCGCGGCCTCCTGCCTTTCGGTCTCACGAGAGCTTTCCATCGCGGGCAGCAAAAGAAAATAAAACGCCGCCGCAGTACATGCAACACCTATTATGAATGTAAGCAATTCGGCAAAGTGGAAGTTGCGCTGTTTTTTTTCGTCCACGTCCATAGATTTGTACAGACCCTTTTTGGGTGGTTGTTGGCTCTTTGACATGGAACGCGGAAGCCGCGATTTGCCGGGATTAATCATTGCATAGTAGTTTAATGCGATGGGGTTAAACACATCAATGGCAATGACCCGCTCTGCTGTGTGGATTGCCCTATCCTTGTCGTTTTGGATTAGGTAGCACAGCGTGAGCAAATTTAGCGCGTCAACAAAACGCGGATTTATATCTACAGCCTTTTTTAGCTGGATAATCGCCAAATCGTCACTCTTGTTTTTTATATGCCCCAGAGCTTGGTTATACATACCGACTGCATCATTTAGTTTTTCTAACTGGCGGGCGTTTTTGTTTACGCTTTCGATGTACGATTTTGCAGGATTTTCTTCTAAAAGAAGCGACTGGCTTATTATCCAGTGTTTAAGGGCTTCACCCACATGACCCAATTCAAACAAAGCAAGCCCAAGCAGGTTACGCGAGGGCACATTATTTTTGTTTATGTTTATACTTTTTGTCAGAGCTTCTATTCCATGGAAGATGTCGCCGCTTTTTAGTCGCTCAAGTCCCTGATTAAACAGTTTATCCGACAGGCGCACCGTTCCCATATATAATACAGTATCAATTTTGCAGTTTGGGCATTTCACACCCTTTGCAGGGAATGTCTTTTGGCAATTAGGGCATTTCAATACTGTCCCCTCCTGCCGATTTCCCGGAAGCTTTGCCGGAAATATATTGTAACAAATCCATAATATCCAAAATTTCGTCTTTTACGGCATCTTCCACATCATCTACGGGACAGATTGGTTTGTACTTACTCATCTCTTCTTTAAAATCAATCATCGTCGGCCTCCCAAAGTTACAATTTAATTACATTTTACCACATTAAATTGTCCAAAGCTACAATTTTTTGCTCACCTGTGAGCATATTTTTGATTGTCGCGCTATTTTGTTGCAATTCCGTTTCACCTATTATTAATGTGTTTTTCGCGCCGATTTTATCCGCGTATTTCATTTGCGCCTTTACGCTCCGCCCGATAATGTCGCATTCGGCACGTATTCCTCTTTTTCTCAAATCGTATACCAACTCCTGCGCCCTCACAAAACCCTCATCGCCCATGTTGCCGATAAAAATCTCCGGAGCGTCAGAGATTTCGGCAAGTTGACCTTGTTTTTGCAAAAGGAGAACAAGCCTCTCAATCCCCATCCCAAACCCAATGCCCGGGGTGGCGGTACCACCCACCTGCGAAATCAAACCGTCATAACGACCTCCGCCGATTACCGTCATTCCGTCTTTTATAAACTCAAAAACCGTGCGTGTATAATAATCCAGCCCACGCACTACCTTAGAATCCACCACAAATGGAATTTCCATACGAGAAAGCAAATCCTTCAGTCCCCAAAAATGAGCCTGACATTCTTCGTCTAAAGCATCCAACACACTCGGTACATCTTCCAATAGTTTTTTGCACTCGGGATTTTTGCAGTCCAGCACACGTAGCGGATTTTTTTCGAACCGTTCCGCACAAAGTCCGCATAAAACATCTTTCCGTTCACCCAAAAATGCCTTTAGATTAGAATGATAAACTGCGCGACAATCCGCACAGCCGATACTGTTTATGTGGACAGAAACGCCCTTGACACCCAGCGAAGACAGCAGTCCCCACCCGAGCGAAATCACCTCTGCCTCTGTGGCAAAACCCGCCGAGCCATATACCTCCACGCCAAACTGATAATGCTGTCTAAAACGCCCTTCCTGTGGTCGCTCATACCGAAAACAAGGCCCGATATAAAACAATCTTGTAGGCTGTGGTCGATTATGCATTCCCCTCTCGATATAGGCACGCGCCACACCGGCTGTCTGCTCCGGGCGTAGTGTCAAACTGCGCCCTCCCTTATCCTCAAAAGTATACATCTCCTTTTGCACCACATCCGTAGTATCCCCTACCCCACGCAAAAAAAGCTCGGTATTTTCAAATATGGGTACACGGATTTCGCTATAACCATAGGTATCCGTAAGCCGCCTAATATGCTCTTCGACCAAACGCCAAACCTTCATATCCTCGCCATATACATCCTGCGTGCCTCTCGGTGCCTGTATCATAAATATTCTCCTCGGTCTATATAGATTTGTGGATTTTTGGGATTAAACTTTCTGCTTATATGTGAGCCAACGATATTTTTTGTGACCGCGCCCGCACCTATACCTATTATGGACTGAACCTCTGCCATCATGCCTACATTGTAAAGGCATTCGTGAGTCGGAAGGCTGTATCCCACGTTTTCCAGCAGTCCAACGGTGTTTTTTTGGCGATACAGATAATACGGAAAAAGCCCCATACCTGCACAAGTCTCCGATGCTACGGATAACATGGACTCGGTAGAATGTGACCCAATCCCCACGCTGTTTAGCTCCTCATTGAGTCGCGAAGCGCGTTTTATTGCCAGTGTATGAATTGTAATGTTTTCGGGTGCCAGTTTTGCTAAGACTTCCATATTTCGACGCATGTCGTCGATGGTTTCATTTGGCAGACCGGCGATTATGTCTGTATTTATGCATCCAAATCCAATTTCCCGAGCCAGCCAAAATGCGTTTACAAAGTCTGCGGCGGTATGACTGCGGCCTATGGCTTGCAATGTGCTGTCGTTTAAGGTCTGTGGGTTTATTGCAATACGGTTTACGCCATATTTGCGTAAAATCCGCAGTTTGTCTGCTGTAATTGTATCCGGGCGACCTGCCTCTACGGTAAACTCTTTGTCGTTTTGGTTAAAGGATTGACAGACCGCATTTAGCAAGCATTCCAGCAGATTTTCTGTTAAAAATGTCGGCGTACCTCCGCCTATATATACAGAAGAAATATTGTTTTCGGCCTTCTGATGGATTTCTGCGATTAGATTGTGAATATAATCTGTCAAAAACGCCTCGGTTGCAGGCTTATGTGATGTATTAAAAGAACAGTACACACAGCGTGACGGACAAAAGGGAATACTTATATAGACTCCTTTTTTGTCACGGATTTCCTTTTCTGTCTGCTTTTCGGATTTGGCTACAGAAAAGGCCAGTTCAGCTTTTTGCCTGCTTACGTCATATATGCCGAGCTCTTGCAAAATCTCCGGGTCACTATATCCGTCATCCATCCATTCTCGTATTAACTTAGATGGTCTGATACCCGTCAACGACCCCCAAGGTGCTATTGTCGGCACGGCTTTTTGCAATGCGTGATAAATCGAAAGCATCACTACACGGCGCGGATTAAGTGAGCGCGCATTGCCCATAAAAGAAAAACAGGCAATCTCCGCACTATCTTTGAAAATCATGGCCTTATCCATCCATGACATCACTGTGTAACCCTCTCCCGCCATCTCTTCCACAAAAGCAAATTTCTCGTTTGGGAAAAAAATCTGTGCGGTCACTTGCACTTCGTTTACAAAATCATGGTGGATGACGCAGTTTATCACGAGCTTACTCTTGCGACATCAGCTACACCCTGGACGTTGCGCAGTTTTTTTGTCAATGCGGTCAGTTGCTCACCGTCGGATATTTCCATACCAATCACAAACACCGCTTCGGACTGTACTGTGCGGGCGTTCATGGTTCTTATCTTTATTTTTTCTTCGGAAAGAATACGCGAGATGTCGGCGAGCAACCCGTCACGGTCATCACCCATTATTCGCATCTCTGTATGATAACTTAATTCCTTTTTCGGGTCTGTCTGCCACTGCGCTTCGATAAGACGGCGACGGTCAAACTCATCCATGTGCAGGATGTTTACACAGTCGGAGCGATGCACAGTGAGGCCACGGCCGCGTGTCACAAAGCCGAGGATTTCGTCCCCGGGGAGCGGCCCGCAGCATCGCGCAAAACGCACCGCAGTATCTCCTATGCCTTTTACAACTATACCACTGCCGAGTTTATGTTTTTCCAGCCTTTCGCCTGTGTCAATCAGGTTTTGGATTAGCTCTTCATCTGTGGGAGGCGGGAGAGTCTTTTCGTATTCACGCAAAAGGTGATGGACGACTATTTTTTCTTTTAAGCCCCCTACCCCAATCATGGCATACAGCTGTTCCATGTCCTTGCAATTAAAACGCTCTAAAAGGTCTATGTCACGCTTATCCGCCAATAGCTCATCAACGGTGATGTTTTCATCCTTTGCCGCCTGCTCCAAAGCCTCTCGACCTTTTTTTATGTTTTCGCCGCGGCTCTCTTTATTAAACCACTGAGTGATTTTTGTGCGAGCGGTATTGGATTTTACAATCCTAAGCCACTCTCGACTCGGCCCTTTTGTGTTTTGGCTGGTTATTATTTCTACTTGGTCGCCTGTATTTAGGATATGGTCTACGGGTACTATTTTTCCGTTGACTCGAGCACCTGTCATGCGATTGCCGACCGCAGAGTGTATGGCATATGCATAGTCGATGGCGCATGAGCCGCTTATCAGTTGTACGATTTCTCCGCGAGGGGTAAAGCAGTAGATATGCTCTTGGAAGGCATTTAAGTCCATCTTTAATGCGTCGAGATACTCATCACCATCACTCATGGTGCGTTGCCAGTCCATTATTTCTTGCAGCCATTTATCCTTTGCCGCCTTGCCGCCTTCCTTGTATCTCCAGTGAGCGGCAATCCCATACTCGGCTACCGCGTGCATTTCCAATGTGCGGATTTGCACCTCGAACAACACACCGTCCGACATCAAACCCGTGTGCAACGACTGGTATCCATTGGGCTTTTTCATCCCTATATAGTCCTTAAAACGCCCGGGTATGGGTGTATACATCTCGTGCAAACGACCCAAGACTTCGTAACACTGGGTCGAGTCGTCTACTAAAACACGGATGGCGTACAGGTCATAGAGTTGCTCTAATGTTTTATTTTGGCTTATCATTTTTTTATGTGTACTGTAAAACCGCTTTGCGCGGCCTTCAACACGAGCCAAGATGCCGTCCTCACGTAGGCGTTGACGGATTTCTTCCATTAACTCTTCTACGATTTTTTGCCGCTCGGATTGTTTTATTTCTATCTTAATTTTCAGCTCGTCGTATAGCTTGCGATTTGTGTATTTAAAGCCAAGGTCCTCCAGCTCATAGCGTAACTTTGCTATGCCGAGACGATGTGCAAGTGGTGCATATATATCCAGAGTTTCTTGTGCGATTTGCTTTTGCTTTTCTTCAGAAGAATGTCCGCCGAGGGTACGCATATTATGCAGGCGGTCGGCTATTTTCACCAAAAGCACACGTACATCCTGCGACATATGGAAAAACATCTTGCGATAATTTTCTGCTTGTCGGTCAGTTTTTGAGATGTATGCTACCTTTTGGATTTTTGTGACACCGCCTACCAGCAGAGCCACGTCATCACCAAATCTAGCCTCTATATCGTCCATCGTATAATCTGTATCCTCGATTACATCATGCAAAATCCCCGCGGCTATAGACTCAAGATCTGTGCGAATTTCTGCCAAAATAATCCCAACAGAAAGAGGATGCAAAATATATGGCTCACCTGTCTTTCGCCTTTGGTCAATATGACCCTCATGCGCCATCTCAAATGCGTCCTCGATTAGTTTTAGCGAGGTGCCGGGGCGATACTTTCTTATTGTCTTGATTAGATTGTCGTATGTGTCTTTAATGATTTTTTCCATCGCGCCCGCCTCCTTTGCCTTACGATTATAGTTATTTCGGCAGAAATTGCAAGGCTGAACACGCCTTTTTAACGCCGTCTCCTGCCGTCGCCGGAGTTGTTTTGGGCGCGAGGGATTCTCGTTATGCGATTAAAAAGGAAGCGGTCATGAGAAGCAGTAGTACGAAAGCTACCGCTCCGTGTGTAGTTACAAGCCGTGCGCTCGGCACGGACGGACTTTAGCTTGCTACGCACAAAAAGCATAATCGCACCGGAAATAATAAGCCCAAGTACAACACATCCTATAATTATTTCCATCAAAGCACCTCCACTAAAACAAAAGCAATACCAATCAACAACGCCGTTATGACGACAGAAAGAATAATAAACCATCGCCAAAAAATGCCCCAATCTGTAGGCAGGTCGCCCACAAACTTACCTGTCTGGCCGTTCATGGCGAAGAGATAATTTTTATCACGCCAAGTTGTACACATCACCCACACAGGCAGGAGCGCGTACTTTACTACGCTTTTTTTCAGATAAACACCGCGATACTCGGGTGTGACGGAGGCATAGCCCGTTACCGTTTTTCGGAAAGAGTCCTCTGTGCTTGCACGTATCCGCTCGTTTGCGCGTTCGATGCAATGCTTTTCACAAAAATCGAATTTGTCTGCGAGATAACCTGCCAAAAATGCAGTCTGAAAATCCACAGCATCGTTTGTATTAAAAGGCTCGATGGACTCCATGAGGTCTGCGGGCATCTTTGCAGAAGCGTCCACAGGTACCTTGTCGAACGCCATTTCGCCCTGTCTTGTCACCCTAAACGTCCTTGTCTCTGTATAATGGAAACGAGAATCGCTCCACGAGCGCACGGTGGTAGCCCTATAGCGCATATTGGCATTGACATCTGCATCAAACAGCCAAAATGGTACATACAGCCCCTTTATCTCGTTAAGCCTTTTTGTAGACTTGAAGCATTTTGGCAGTAGCTTTTTTCCGCTCAGATGCTGTTGCAAGGCCTCTATGGCGGCCTTTTTATCTACTTTGAATGGGATAATCAAATCCGGCTTTGCACTACCCGACAGCTGTCCCTTCATTATTACAGGGTTGCCGCAATAAGGGCAACTGCTTGCGGCGGTGCTTTCTTCGGCAATGATTTCGCCGGCACAGGTATTACACGAGTATATCCGCATACCTTCCTGCTCGCCTTCGCGCCACTCTGCATCCTCGTGAGCCGCCCATTCTACGGGGGCTTCGTTTTCGTCCACTGTTTCGGTTAATGCCTCTATGTCAAACTCCGAATCGCAATATGGGCATTTCATCTGCTGGCTTTTTGCATCAAAAGCAATCGCACCATCACAGTTTGGGCATTTAAACTCTTTCATAATCTTTTACCCCCTGGGTTTTCCGCAACCTTGGCAAAAACGACCCGAATTTGACGCTCCGCAAGCACATGTCCAGTCATTGCTGACAGGCTTTGCTGAGCCACAACCTTGGCAAAAATTGCCCATATTAGAAGCCCCGCAAGAACAAGCCCAAGCCTCGGGTGCGGAGGGCTTTGCCGTCCCACATCCCTGACAAAAGTTACCTGTATTGCCTACCCCGCAAGAGCATGTCCATGTCGCTGTTGTAGCGACGGCTGTTGCGGCTTTTGCCGCTTGGTTTTGTTGGTTCATCGCAAACATTTGGTTTGCGTCCATACCACCCGCTTGCTGTGCCATCCCGAGTCCCATGAAGCCCATCATCGCACCACCTTGGTTGCCCGCGGCGGTTTGCATGGCTTCGGCTTGTGCGTTTACGAGTGCCGCGCCGGCCATGCCCGGGTCGCGCATTACTGCCTTGCGCTGTAGATTGCGTATCATTTCTTCATCTTCTTTTGGTGCCGAAAGCGAATTTATTGCAATCGAGACAACAGATAGCCCGCGGTTTTCGCTCCATTGTTCCGACAAAATTTGGTTTAGTGCATCAGAAAGCTCCATTGTATGTCCGGGAATCGCACTATAACGCATTCCCATGGCAGAAAGCCGCGCAAACGCAGGTTGCAATGCATTTAAAAACTCACTGCGCAGCTGGTTTTCTATTTGGTCGCGGGTGTACTCTTTTTCCACATTGCCGCATACGTTTTGGTAAAACATCATGGGATTTGTCATTCTGAAAGAATACATGCCATTGCAACGTAGTGTGATGTCAATGTCCAACCCGATATTGGTATCCACCACCCGAAACGGAATGGGTGTGGCTGTGCCGAATTTGTTGTTTTTTAGCTCGCGGATATTGAAATAATATATCCGCTGGTCTTTTGCCGTATCTCCGCCGAAGGTAAATCTCCGTGCCGCTGTTTTAAATGTATTAACAATGCCGTCTCCCAGCGACCCTGCAAAAATGCTCGGCTCGGACGACTGCGTCCATGTATATTGCCCCGGCTCGGCGCATACATCCATCACACGACCTTGGTCAACAATCATCATGCACTGACCATCGGCTACGGCAATCCCACTCCCATTTGAAATGATATTATCATTGCCGCGATTTGCAGATTTTCTATTGTTGTCGGTGCGGCGTTGACCCTTTGTGACAAGTACAGTCTCGGGCATCGCATCCTGATAAAAAAACTCCAACCACTGGTCAGATAATGTGCTTCCGACGGCATTTACACCTGCGCGTATAAGTCCCATATGTATTCCCCATTTCATTTTTAAGTTTGATTATACACTTTATTTTATGCAATTAAAAGCGTATAATAGGGCGTTGAATAATGATTGTAGCGAAAAAGGAGTTTTACAAGTGAAAAACATTAATCCATCGGTACATCTGCGTAGGATTGTAATATCCGCGCTATTTTTGAGCCTTGCATTGATTTTGCGCACATATTTTAGGATGGATTTGTATATGTTTGGCGGAAGCGGAATGCGGATTAGTGTGCATGGGATTTTTTCTGTCATGCCTTCGATATTGTTTGGCCCCGTATATGGTGGGATGGTTTCAGGGCTAACGGATTTTTTGGGATTTCTTATGCGGCCTGTGGGGACTTATTTACCCATGCTGACAGTCACGGCAGTGGCGGGTGGCTTTTTGCGGGGATGCCTATGGCTGTTTTTGAGACATAAAAATGCTAATATCATGCGTTACTCACTGGGTGCTGTTGCGATTGTGGTTTTTGCGGTTGGTGGTTATCATATGTTTGCACTACGTGCGGATGGGGTTTTTGATTTTTACGATTTTTCGGAAGAAAGCGGAATCGTGCGGCATATGGACACCCACACAGTGGAAGGTGTCAATTCTGACGGTTTGAACTACTACCGCATAAGTGAATATACGCAAATCGAAAAGCACAGCAACGGCAATATTGCATGGCATATGCATGGTGTGCGCACAATAATATATACACCCGAAGCCGTGCCGACGCGCAGGATAGATGCCGATGCTTCTTATATAAATATCACAGGGATGAGGCTCATCAGCAGGATGGCGATTGTGCGGTCGTTTGCTACACTGGGGCAAGCTAATGTCCTTAGCGAATTTATTATGTTTACTACGGGTGCGATGGTAGGTAGCGGTGCTTTGGTTTTGCTCCTGCTTGTTTTGGATTTTGTATTACGTAAATTTTTGCTGAAAGATGATTTTAAGACTATGGCGTTAGCACTTTCTATGATGCTCCCTGCCATTTTGGTTTCTTCGGCAAACACATGGATTTTGCGTGAGACGACCATGACTTCTTGGCAGGTGTTGCCATTTTACATCGTGTGGTTACCGCGTGTTTTGCAAAGCATAGGCACTACTGCAATAAATGTGTATTTTGTTGCATTGCTGGTTAATGTATGCGAACGCCAACCGACTATGCGTGCGCTGATGGCAAAGGTGACTTAATGGGGGAGATTTTTTTATGTTTACAATTATGATTTTGACCGTAGTATGGGTTGTGCTTAGTGGCAACTTATCTGTTTTTAACGTGATTGCAGGGCTTGTAATTGGGGCTGTTTCTTATGCTTTTGCGCGTCGCTATATGTGGCCGACTAAAATTTTGATGGGTGTTAGAGTTGTAAAACTCCTTTATTATCCGTTTTTTTTAATCGGTCAGATGTACATATCCGGTTTTTTGGTAATAAAGATGATTATTTTGGGTTGCCGTACAGAGGTCGTGACGATACAGACGGCAATCCGTAATGATTTTTTGCGTACAGTGCTGTGCAACTCGATTACCATGCTCCCCGGCTCGGTCATGCTGGAGCAGGAAGAAGAGGTGCTGACCGTCATACTGCTGCGCAACAAGGACTCCGAGCCGTTTACACATGATGACGATGTGGGGTATGAGGTCAAGGGTAAACCGGAAGCTATTCTTTTACGAGCGGAGGCGTAAGATGTATATCATTTTGATTGTAATGGTCATATTTTTGCTTTTCAGTGTATTAAAAAGTGTAATAGGCCCTACATTCTGGGATAGAATGCTGGGGATGAATTTGATTTCTACCAAAGTCGTACTAATCATTATAATTTTTGCATCAATTATGGATACAGAATATATTTTGGATTTTGCAATCGTATACGCGCTGACAGGTTTTATTTGTACAATTTTCATCTCATCCTTTATCGCGGCACGCAGACGAGCGCAAAAAGACGAGGAGGGAAAAGGTTGAGCATTATTCAAATAGTCGGGCATATTGTCGTGGTGTTTGGACTTGTTTTCATCGCCTTTGGGATTGTTGGGATTTATCGGTTTGGAGAGTTTTTTCAACGGCTCCTTGTGGCAGCCAAAATCGACACAGTCGGCACTTTTACCGTGATTATCGGGATGATAATGATACATGGACTTAGTTTGTTTTCTGCTCGGCTTTTATTGATTATCGGGATTATCATGTTCCTCGGGCCTCTGTCTGCGCATATCGTGGGCAGGTCGGCATACTCCGTCGAAAAGGAGGATGACGAATAGTGGCATATATTTTGGTTGCATTTTGGATTTTATGCGCTCTCCCTATTTTGTTTGAGCAAAGAATAAGGCGAATGGCGATTTATCTTGGAATTTTTTCGCTGATTACATCCATCATATTTTTGGTGTTTGGTGCGCCTGATGTCGCGCTTGCGGAGGCGGCAATCAGTATTTTTTCTACCATATTTTTTATTACCTGTTTCGAAAAACATTATAACTTTGCCGAAGGCTTAAAAAAAATTAATTGGAAAAAGCTCATCATTCCTGCAATGTTTTCTATCGGGCTTATAGTTATGGTTTTGCGCATTGCACCTCATGCGGAGGCCAGCACATATGTAATGGAGCAGTATCTTTCATATTTTCAACAGGATGTAGGCGGAGACAATCCGGTGACAGCGATTTATTTGGGCTATAGGCTGTACGACACTGTTTTTGAGGCACTTATGCTTATGGTCTCGGTAGTGGCAATCTCGCATTTGTCTTGGCATAAAGAAGCGGAAGTTTCGGAAGAAAGCCGCCACATACAGCTATCCCGCCATGCAAGGAATGTCATACGCATAGTATGCCCGCTACTACCACTGTTTGGCATTTATTTGATTGCTAACGGTCATCAATCTCCGGGTGGTGGCTTCCAAGGTGGGGTTGCACTCGCGGCATTTTTTGTGTGCAGATACATGACTTATGGCATACATGATTTGCCGATTAAAAGATTGCTGATAGGAGAAAAACTTGTGCTTGCCAGCATTATCATTTTGTCGATTTTTGTTGTGTTTATCGGCTTCCATTCACAGTTACAATATGTACCTATGGTGCAGACGATATATCTTATTACTATGAATGCACTCATAGGGATAAAGGTTGCACTCGGTTTTGTTATGCTCTTTTACAGATTTATCGTGGAAAGGATGTAGTATATGCAAACAGCGTCTATTATCATGTTTTTTTTAGCATTTTTTGGACTTATAACAAGCCAAAATATTATCAAATCCGTAATCTGTCTGATGTTGCAACAGACAGCGGTGATTGTGTTTTTTCTCGGACTGCGTCATCGCCATGGGATTTTGGCACCTATCGGGGATAATTTGACTGCCGAGATTGCATATATAGCTGACCCTTTGCCACAGGCTTTGATGATAACCGCAATCATCATCGGGCTGGCTGTCGTCGCCGTGGACATTACCATGATAATCTATCTTACAAACAAGACAAACTCTACCGACTGGGATGAGGTAAAGCAAAAAAGTCGGGAACTAATCGAGGAGGTAAAGTAGATGTTGCCTTATTTTGTAATCGCGCCTCTTTTGATTGCAGTTTTTTTATATTTGTTTTCATCGAGCCGTGCGAGCAGGATTGTTGCCATCATTGCACAGGCTGTGTTTGTTGTGTTTACGCTTGTGCTTTTTTTGGAAAGCAGGCATGGCGAAATCTACACAGCGGTAGGCGGGTATCGTGGAGTGCTGGGGATTACTCTGACAGCGGATATGCTTTCTGCGTCACTGGTTATGCTCACGGCGGTTTTGTTTCTCATCGCTGCCATTTATGGATTAAAGGAGCCAAGCTCCAAACTATACTGGCTTTTGATGTTTATTTGGGAAGGGCTAATCATCGGCATATTTTTTTCTCGCGACTTTTTTAATGTATTCGTATTGCTGGAAGTCGCAACACTCATCGTTGCCGTTCTGATTATGTATGTCAGAGAAAATCGTTCTATGTTTGATGGCGTTATTTTTTTGATGGTAAATACTGCGGTGATTCAATTTTATTTGCTGGGGCTTGGGTATATTTATATGCTCACGGGTACACTGGATATGGCGGTAGCTACGGCGGCGATTGCGCAGATGGAGTCGTCGCAGTTGATTTTGCCATATACATTGATTATGGCACCTATTGTTTTTAAATGCGCCCTTGTACCTTTGGCAAGCTGGTTGCCAAAGGTACAGGGGATTCCGCGTGCGCCAGCCGCTGTAGCGGCCATTTTATCGGGCTTACATGTAAAATGTGCGTTGTTTTTATTTATCCGCTTCCAAGAGGTTTTCGCGCCTGTTGCGACAGAGGGATTTTATATTGTTTTAGGCATCGTAACGGCTGTGACGAGTATCATCATGGCTTTTTCTCAAAAAGATATAAGGCTTATCTTGGCATACAGCTCCACGGCACAGGTGGGACTAATCATGATTGGGCTCAATCTGGACGAATACGCAGCCACGGGCAGTTTGCTTCATATAATAAACCATGCTGTGTTTAAGGCTGCGTTATTCTTGGGTGCGGGTATCATCGTGCGCATGTACCGTACCCCCGATATTACAAAAATCAGCGGTCTCATAAAACGCTCCCCCATACTTAGTATCACTACCATGATGGCAATTTTGGGCATAGCGGGCGCACCGTTTTTTAATGGAAGCATCTCTAAATATTTTATGATGGCAGAAAGCGGCGGGCTTGTTTTTTGGATTTTAAATATTATTAACCTCGGCACAATTATACTGTTTGTAAGATACACAAAAATCCTGTTTGGCCCCGATACAAGCAATAAGTCGGTGCAGATAGATGTGAATAAACAAATCAGCGTAGCAATGCTCGCCGTCATGTGTCTGGCCATGGGTATAGGCGGCGTGTGGTTGGCAAACTTCCTTTTTGGGGTAGATGTAGAACTAAACTTTTGGGGATATTTTGAGAAGGCTGTGATTTTTGCTGCTAGTGTAGCAATCGCCTTGTTCGTAAACAAATATGTAAAAAATGATAATTTTTTCTTGGCGCGTGTCCGTAGCTTGGACTTGAACTTTAGGGGGATGTGCGTTTGTATCGGGGTGCTTTTTGCAGTGATGTTAGTTTTTATGCAAATTTAGTCCTATTATATCGGTGGCACCGTCGGGGTTTAGCCCAAACCGCCGCTGGAACTCACGCACTGCATTTGTCATATCACTGGTAAACAACGAGTTTTGCAATACACCAGGCACCGCCGGATAAAACTCAGAAATAAAGTTTAATAAATACTGTGCTTGCTGTACCGACCTTCCGCGTGCGCCTTCTCGAATAATTTCTGTGGGGGGCGTGCGCCCTATTCCCATGATAATACCCTCGCTGGTGAGTTCGCCAAGCCGCTTAACAGCAGAATACGTGAAGCTCATGCGATACCATGTAGCGCGGTCTACTATGCCGTTTGGTGTGAGATTGCCCAGTGCGCGTATACTCTGGAATGCGCGAACAGCCGCCTCCGTCTGAGGTCCGTAAATCCCACTAACATTAGTAATGGGAGGTATCGCCGGAAAGTTGACCCTAATCCGATTTAGCCATGTTTGCATGGTGCGTACCGCAGGTCCGCTCATACCGGGTCTCAAATCAAACCCGGGGAAAGACTCTACTACACCGCCGATGTTATTTGTTTCGACGATTTCTATATCGTTAGGGTAGAAGTGATGCAAAATCTGTAAAGCGTTGCGCCCCTGATTTGCAAGTGTTACAGTCCCCCACTGCCACAGCCCCGGGCATGTAACCCGCCGACCGTCACAGTATTCTGCAAAAAACGGCTCAAGATGACCCCTGCGTCTAAGGTATCTGTTAAATATTTGGTCTACCATGCGGTCTATGGTTTGGAAAATCTGTCCGCCTTCGACAAACATCTGGTCAAACTGTGTACTGTTTGTGATGTCGAAATTAAAACCACGCACACGATACCATTCTGTAAAGATTCGATTGAGCGTAAGCGAAATTATGCAATATATATTTGCTTCCAGCGATGCGGGAGGCCATGTGGAATAAATTTCGTGCGATGCACAGTTTTTAATATAGTAGGTGAACGGAACCCTTACATTGCGAGCCTCTCTATCGGGGCGACCCAGGTGTACAGTTATAAACTCGGGGATGATTACCTCACTTAACACGCGAGTGTTTGTGGGGATTTTTACCTCGGGCGGAACATCCATACGGCGGTCGTCGTCGGAGACAAGATTGTGTTCAGGGGTATACAGGTCTACCGCTTCGCCTTTTTCTAAGGCAGGACTCATGTGGATGGGTAGGATGCTTGTTTCGGTATCCAGGATTTCTACGTCGTAGATTGTTACAGTCACAAAGCCTTCCGCTTCTGCTTTTACATCGCAAACGGAATACGGTACACCATCAAAGTTTGCGTCCAGTGTAAGTGCTTTTGGCGGTGCTTCCAATGCCACTATTTCCGTGATTCCGCTTTCGTTTGTAACCAGTGAGTATAGTATCTCATCGCCACTAAATACCGTAATCTTTGCCCCTACAATGGGCAGACCGCCGAGCGCGGTAATGGTTACAACTTCTAAAAAGCCTGTTCCCATTTTTTTATCCTCCATAGGCATATATAAACTATTCTATGCGACAAGCCGAAAATGGGTTACGGAAAGTTATATCACTGCGGCACGCAACCTCTCTGCATCCTCGACAGTGACTGTGGCTTTTACATAAATACCGTCCTCGCGATAATCACATTCGTGTACAGTGCCTACGGAGTATAGGCGCGAAACAAGTGAGCCTGCGTCGAGCGGCAATACCACCTCTATTTCAGACCTAAGTTCGCTAAGTTTTTTTGTAATAGCGGCTTGCAGCTCCGAGATTCCCGTCCCCACTTTTGCAGAAACAGAAACACTGTCTACACCGCGAGCATCTTCGCCGCTGAATACATCACATTTGTTATATACAATTAGAGTGGGGTTTGCGTGAGCTTCCAGTTGTGTAAGCACCTCGTTTACCACATGCATTTGCTTGTCGCGGTTTTCGGAAGAAACGTCAACGACATGGAGCAACAAATCCGCGTACCGCGCCTCTTCCAATGTAGCGCGGAAGGCATTAACAAGGTCATGCGGGAGCTTGTTAATAAACCCAACGGTGTCTACAAGCAAAAATTCGCCACTCCCGAAGTTGACCCTGCGCGATTTTGGGTCGAGTGTAGCAAAGAGCTTGTCCTCTGCAAGTACATCACTGCCCGAAAGGCAGTTCATGAGCGTAGATTTGCCTGCGTTTGTGTAGCCCACCAATGCCACTATGGGGATTTTGGAACGCTCTCGCGCTGCACGTTGCACCTCGCGTCGAGCCTTTACTTTTTCGATTTCGCGCTCAAGCTCTGTTATGCGCTTGCGAAGCAGACGGCGGTCTACCTCAAGCTGTGTTTCGCCCTCGCCGCGGCGTGCGCCACCACCGCCACCGCCACCACCTGCCATGCGCGTAAAATGCCCCCAAAAGCCTGTCATGCGCGGGAGCAAATATTTTGTAGATGCCAACTCCACCTGCAAACGTCCCTCATGCGTAGAGGCGCGGTCAGAAAAAATATCAAGGATGAGTGCGGTACGGTCTATGATTTCTATTTTTTTGCCTAATTCTTTTTGGATATTTCGGATTTGAGAGGGAGTTAGCTCGTCATCAAAAATAACTGCATCTGCCTGTAGTCGCTGGATTTCTAATACCAAATCATGCAACTTTCCAAACCCCAGATAATATGTTTTGTCGGGTCGAGATTTTGGCTGCACGACATAGCCGACGGTGATAAAACCTGCCGTGTCTGCAAGCTGACGAAGCTCGATAGGCTCACCATCGAGACCCACCAAGATGGCACGCGCTATTTCCCTTTCGGCCTTCTTTGATTCCGAAGGTCGGATTCGATTGTCCGCAGATTCGATTTCTTCCCGTAAAAGAGCGTCCGGGATGTCATCGGCTCTGTACAGCCCAAAAAGATTAACCGTTATGTCGTCATTGGACAAAATCTCACCCAGTATGGCTACCTGCACAAAATCCGGTCGCCCGTCCAACACCCCAACAGAGGCCATTGCATCAAGCTTTAGGCTTTTTAAAGACTGTATATCCACAGTGGAAAGATGAGAATTGTTACCGGAGCCGGGATGGGTATGAATACAGCGTAGCCCACTAAGTCGCTCATCCGAACGGCGTTTTTTTAACGCGGGCAGACGCACCCTATCTTGCTCACCCACGATTACCGTTTCGATACGTCCACTACGCTCTATATAAACCATAGCCTCTCGCCCAGTAGCCTCCGTAAAAAATGCCAACGTCTCCAGCACTTCTAAAGAACAAAACTGCCCACGGTCTATCGCCATATCGTATATCGTTTCCAATCGGTCAATATATGAACGTCGGATTCCATCCGTGTTTCCATTTACTTTTTGTGCCATATGCATCTCTTTTCTGTTTTTTGGATTATGACCCCCCATAGCGTAACAAAAATGCATGATGTTTGCCAGATAAAAGATGATTTAATTGGATGAGCAATAATAATTGTCTCTCTGCTTTTTATCAAAATTTGTTCGTTATAAATGATTGCGCGAAGTTCCCACACCCAGCGTAATTCAATATAAATTTCACCATCCTCAGTAGTGTATGCCCAAATTTGACGTTCTTCTCCGTGAGAATTGCGAAAATAAACTTGCTCATCACGGACAATGTAATGCTCCCCCAAGCCTTTCGCAATTGCCGCAATGGGAATTAAAATGTTATCCAACCGCCTGAACGCGCCGCCGGAAGCAACTTCAACGCCGTTAAAGATAATAGGGAATGATGCAAGCTCCTCGTCTGACACTAAAGCTGTCCCGGTTTCTCGGCAAAATTCTTGCCAAATGCCCTGTGGAAAACTATCCGCATGAAAAACTTCAATTCTATCTTCAAAACGCCACACGCCTGCAAACGGTACGCCGCATATAGCCAAATACGGAACATAAACAATCCCGCCCACGATAATTGGTGGTAGGCTCATGGGTGCGCGGCGACTCCCTATAAAACCCACAGATGCACACCCAATCTGCCAATGACTATTCTCAGAGCCGCCACCACCGCCAATAAAACCGAGATTTCCGTCATCTGATAAAAATGTAAATTCACGAATGATTATAGAAGCCTGCATTGCTTCCCTAAGCGGCACCATAATGATGCCATCGACCAAAATAGGCGATGCGGAATTTACTTTTTCGCCGTTAATAAAAAGCGGCAAATCAACCGTTTCAAACGTGTATGCGGGAAAAACATAATTTGTGAAATTTAACATAACCTCTTGCGGAGTTTCTTGGTGTTCTCCAAAAAACCAAAAAAAATCCTTATCATTAAAAGCAAAAATTGTATGAGCAACAGGCAATTCATCTTCGGTTGTACTATATATAACCGCAAAATGAGGAAACAAGCCCCTCTCCGCAGGCCATTGCAAAAGTCTTTGCGCACTACGGCAATATCTCCAGTTATCATACAAACGCTCTTTCACTGCATGGATATACTCCATCGCATCTTCTATGACAAACGAAAATTTTTCGCCCGAAAAATCACAGCAAACAATAAACCTATTTTCCGGCGAAAACCCCGTGACAATTGCAGTAGCAACGTATATCAACAAGTCGTTCACAAAAATGGGCAAGTCGTAAGCCACATACGCAGTAATTTCCATTCCGATTTCGGGCTTGCTTCCAAAAATAAAAGCCGTGGTATGTACACCTGCAATAATCGCAGGGGTACCATCGGCTTTTTCTATTTCAAATGTAAACCATTCCACGTCCCACGGAACAATGCCGTTTTCAGATACAGGGCCGCAAAAATCGGTGATTACGCCGGTAACGGAAAAAAGTCCGCACGAATATCCTTCCCATACAATGGGTACAGAAATAGGTTCTTGCGACTCAGGGAGAAGCGTGGGTGCGGAATGGATTTCCCAAGGCGCGAGTGTTGGCTCGGGTGCAAGATGGGCTTCCGACTCGTCATTGTATACAACTTCAATATACACAATTGTTATGCTACTAAGGGGCTTGATTGAACAAGCCTACTAAATGACATGGCTGTCGGCTCATTTACGGTATGAATAAGGCGTTTGGCTATGTGGAAGGGAGTAATTGGGGATGTTCAATCGGGCATCCTTTTCATAGTTCTTTACCAAATCCACGGAACATCATATTTTTGTATGTTTTCATCTACTGTCATTACGGTTAAGCCTTCAGATAATGCAGTAGTTATAATTAATCTGTCGAATGGGTCTTTGTGAATAAACGGCAATTTTGAAAGCCCCTTCAAATAGTCGTTTTCTATTGGGATTACAGATAACTCGCTACTTTCTATGGTATCCAGAAGCTCATCAAATGAAAATCGCATATCTAATTTCCCTATGTTAGACTTAATTGCAATTTCCCACAAAGAAGCAACACAGATAAATTTTTGGCATGTGGGATTATCAATAATGCGTGCTATCTTTATCGGTAGGTCTGCCGAATCTTCAAAATACCATATCAAGGCGTGCGTATCTAACAAGTAGCTCATTCCATATACTCCTTCATTTCATCTAGGGGTGCATTAAAATCATCTGCCATCCAAACCTTGCCTTTCAAAAATCCTCTTAACTCTGAAAGAGGACGTTTATTAGACGTTATATCACTAACAACGCCGTCCTTTACAGGCTCAAGGAATGTAATAACAACTTCGTATTTCCCGCTCACAGAAATAGGCTGTCTTGGCTTGAAATTAACACCATCATAAATTGCTTTTACAGCGTACATGTTTTTCCTCCTTAAAATTTACCAACAGAGCAACTAGCGCACTTATGCACCAGCAGAGCCGATGCAGTGCGCCACTGTCGGGGGCTTCCGTGCCTATCGGCACGAAGTATAGATTGTAGAAAATGTTTACAAGGCAAATACTTTTTTGATTTTTATAGCGACTTCATTTGGTGATAAATTTGTATTGTCAATTTTTAAATAATTTTCATGTAGTGTTTCATCTTCATTCGCTTTATATCTGTACATTGAATCCATTTTACACAAATGTTCCTGTAGTCGTTCTAAGCCAAAATTTCGTTTTGAAGGCTTATTTAATAATCGGTTTTCTGTTATGTTACGTTCAAGCCGAACCTTTAAATCTGCATACAATTCAACAACACAAACAAACGCATTTTTAGATTCAAATAATTCAATGACGGATTTTATATATTCGACAGTAGGCGGTTTGTTAAAAGGCATAGCGGACGTATAAATCATTCCCGGCAAATCACTATTAACGACTGCTTCAAAAATTTCTTGCTTAAAAAGAGTGTTAAGCCTCTGCCCCTCTGCTGAAATAAAAACATCAAAAAAGTTATGGATTGGTTCCATAAATAGATGGTTATGGAGCAATTTAAAATCGGTTATATTTGACAATTCCTGTCCGACAGTCATTTTACCAACAGCACCAGGCCCAATAATGATTACAAGTTTCATTTTTCGCCTTTCTATCACTCGTATAAAATACAAATTGTTCAATTGCCTACCATTACGATAAATTATATCAGAACATAACAATACTCACAAAATTTATTTTCTCAAACCCCTTGATAACCCTCCAACCACTTGTAGTATCGCGTCCATGCGAACAACTTGAAAGAGATGACGCAATAATTATTATTGCTATACATAAAGTAATTTTTCTCATAATCTCGCCCTTTTCATTTCACTAAAAACCATTACGGATGCTTCGCCTAATGCAATGTTTCGGCTGTCGCTGAAAACGCGGTAAAACACTCGCGATTTTCAGCTCCAACGAGACCGTTTCTCATTGATTTCGCTGTAAATAGTAAACCCATGCTTGGCTAACAAGACTTCGGCCTCCATGATATTCATGTTGTTTTGCAAAGCGAATTGCAATAATGCATCTCTTTTGCGACGCAGGTAGAAACCACTGTAACCGGCAAGCATCATAAGCCGCGAGGCGGTTTCTGCGTCTACCGCCAGCCCAAAGGCCAATTTAATCACGGTGTCTCTGGAAGGGCGTTTCTCGCCACGCAAAATATCATACAAATACGGCTCGCTTATACACGCGCCATCCACGATTTTTGTTTTGCTTTTTCCGCTTTCTCTCACAAGTGTGGCTAAAAAGTCGTAAAAATTTTTTTCGTCAAACTCGGATTCGTTTTCTTTTATAAAGCTGTAAATGCTTTGGGTATTTTCCAATTCAAAACCTAACTCACTTGTTTTTTTCATTTTCATCACCCAAAGTGAGTATAACACGTTATAATAGGCGCACGATAGGGGCGCGTGCCATGGAGTATAAAGTTGTAAAAGAAATTGCAAAACACGACGATAAGGATATTCTACTGGTCGAGGACAACGATGGCTTGTATGTTTTAAAAATTTTCAAAAAAACATGCAAGCTTTCTTTATATGAAAATTTAGCCAAACTATCGCATAAGAATATGACGCAAATCAACAAAGTTTTTAAGCGCGAGGATAGTTTTTGCGTGGCAGAGGAATACATAGAGGGGCAAACGATTCAGGAAATGTTGGAGAAAAACGGTGCTGTTCACAAAAATATTGCGCATGATATTTTTTTGCAACTATGTGACGTTTTGGCGTATTTGCATGAACGCGATATTATCCACCGCGACATAACACCCGCCAATATTATGCTAACCGCCGACGGTACAGTAAAGCTTCTGGACTTTGATATAGCCCGCGAGTACAAAACAGACGCACCCACAGACACAGAAATTATGGGAACAAAACCCTTCGCCCCACCGGAACAATACGGCTTTGCGCAAAGTTCGGGCAAGACGGATATTTACGCACTTGGGGTACTTATGACGGCAATGCTTACAAATTCGTACGATGCGACTCGTATAAGTGACAATAAATGTAGAAAAATCGTGACACGTTGCACGGAATTTAACCCAAACAAGCGATACAAAAATGTAAATAGCCTACGGCGTGATTTTTTGTACGGCTCGGGGGGCAAAAAAATCTTGCTTTGTTTTATAACTGCGGCTATGGCGGCGATTTTTGCGTGGCTTTTATTACTCTCTCCCATGCCATCCACTCCGACTATGCCTGCGGTATTTTTGTATTCATTGGCGCACGACTCACATATTCAAACTTTGCCTCACGGAACTGTAGGTAGTAACGAAATTTTTGCAGAATCACCATTTTTAACGTCTGCGGGGTCGGCCATGTTTTCCATTGTTGCCAATCCCTTGGGTGGCAATGCAATAAACTTAACCAACCGTAGGTCAAACTATGCCGCCATAGACCTCGTTACCCCTTTTTTGGAATGGGATTTTGCAAATAACACGTATTTGCTAACCGTGCATGGGTATCTTAGCGGGGGCGGGATTGCAATCATAGCGGGTGCAGACCACCCGTGGCATTTTTTCACGTCCGAATATACGTACGGCAACTTTACATTACAGGTGGAAATTACTACGGATATTCTGGCAGAAGCGGGTGCGCGCCGACAGCTTCGCATCCAGTCTGTACACGACACTGGCGACCTTACGATTCACGCGATTTCTGTAGCGCGACACTAAACCACCAGCAGTGGGCAAACCATACAAAAAATGGGTAGACTTCTCCTATATATAGTGGTTTCAACCGAGAGGAGAATTTACATGGAAAACAAAAAAGTTGGATTTGCTTTTCTTGCAGTGTTGGTGCTTGTGGTTGTGGGTATTGTTATTTTCACAAGCGGCGATGAAGATGCACCGTACGAAAGCACACCCGACCCGACCCACCAAAACTACACCGAATACACCCCCACAGAAACCTACGTACCCGAATGGAAGAGAATACGCGTAGAACAAACCGACCCGCTTGGTTATGTATTTATAGGTGGTGAGCGTTTTGGCATTTCGGAAACAGAGTTGTTTATAAGAGGAGAAAATCTGCAAAACGAGGATATTTTGCCGCTCGCCTACATGGTAAATTTAGAGATGCTGAGTTTGACAAACAACCAAATAAGCGACCTCTCGCCGCTTGCTGGGTTGGGAAATTTGCAATCACTTTGGTTAGAAGACAATGAAATAAGCGACCTTTCGCCACTTGCTGGGTTGAAAAATTTGCACGGGGTGGCATTGTCCAGAAATGAAATAAATGACCTTTCGCCGCTTGTGGGGCTTCAGGCACTAATCTTGTTGCAATTGGACGGCAATCAAATAACCGATGTCTCACCCATAGCCGAAATTTCGTCTTTGTGGCTGTTGTATATGAATGATAACCCCATCGGCGATTTTTCAGTACTTTCACAGCTGCCTTATTTGAACACTTTACTCATAGACAATACACAAATAGATGATATATCGTTTTTGGACGAATTTGAAACCTTGTACGCATTACAAGCGCGCAACAATAGTATCCGCAATACAGCACCACTTGCGGGGCTTGAAAATTTACGAATTTTATATTTATGTAACAACGAGATAAGCGACCCTACACCGCTTGCAAACCTTGACCTCTATATTTTGGGGCTTAGCGGAAACCCCATTCAAAATTGGCCACCCTTGCAACGTTCTGCACTTGTGGAAGGCCGCCCGCCTGCACCCGGGCAAGTGGTGTATTCCCTTTCTCGCGACTTTGTAATCGGGTGGCACGAAGTTGGTTTTAGCACTGATTGGGGGACAATATTTACGACCTACCCATTTAGCTCACCGCTTATATCACAAAACTCCCACCCCCTGATAACCATTGTGGATGGACCTTACGGCAAGGGCATAAAAGTAAGCGAACGCGGCGCAAGTTGGTATGCACTCGATTTGCTAACCGCCGATTCGGCACTGCTCAACTTCGAAGAAAACGATTACCACATCGAAGTACTCGGCAGAAACAACTCCGAACACATAGTGACAATTGCACTAATAGCCACAGAAAGCCCATGGAACGCGCTTCACGATAAGGAAGTACCACCGGGCGAGACATTCACCCTTTCCGGAGAACTGTCTCTCGCAATTATGGATGACACCATAGGCGGACGTAACCAGTTTATGCCGCACGGCATTCGTCTACAAACCCATTGCACCGCCGACTTTACCATTTATGAAATAATTATTTCGGCTAGGTAAAGCGAAATATAGGAACTAAAACTAACCCCCGATAAAAAAATCGGGGGTTAGTTTTAGTTCCTTCTTCTGGGCCCTCAGGGACTTGAACCCGGGACCTACCGGTTATGAGCCGGCCGCTCTAACCGACTGAGCTAAGGGCCCTTCGCGCATTCCTTGCATAACAAAGACCGCGCAACAGACATTCTACCAAAGGGGACATTGCTCGTCAATACCGGATTTTTTGAATTTCTAACACATCCTAGCGGCGCATGGGGCTTACGTGGATTTGTGTAGTATCCATACCTGTTTTTCGCTTTATTATTTCTACAATTTGTGCAAGTTCGGCATCGGTTAGGGCTTCTTTGCTTACAATTACGTCTACGGAGGTGTCAGAAATCCGTACATAAGCCTCTGCAAAGCCTTTTGATTCGATAAGGGCTTCAGCGGCGGTTTCGCGCTCTATGCGGCGTTGCATTTCGAGCATTTGGTCGGCAGCCTGTGCGCGCTGTTCGTCGGCGACCATTGAGTTGTTGATTAGGTCATTTAACACACTGCGCTCACTACTGCGATTTTGTTCGCGGGTTAGGCGATTTTGTACAAAAAACGAGTCGCGGCTTTGGTTTACAAAGATAGCTTCGCCGGCTTCACGCAATGATTCTTCGTTAGAAGGCAGAGATATTATTTCACTAAAATCTAAGCCTGAAAGCGTATGCCAATAAAAATCATCGCCGGATACTGCAATCGTGGGGTCGTGGGTAGTTACCCATGGTACGCCTGTGAGTCCATCATAATCATCCGGAAAAAGGCTTGCCAATGTCCCACCATCCGGGATGAGCGCGGACACATTACCCTGGTCATCCAGCACAAAGCCCGATGCAACATCACGAGAGTCGCTCCAGCTAAGATAACCCGCTACAGCTATCATTACTACAAGTGCAGTGATAATTACTTGATTTCTCTTTAAAACAAACATTTTTTATTTCCCCTTTCATATTTTTAGTTTTTGTGCCGTTATTTCATAGTCAGCACCTGAATCATATGCGCCTCCAGCCCCAGTACGGCGCGGGCGGCGCGGGTGAGTGAATCTCTCACCAGAGGGTTTTCACCTCCTTCGGCGATTATTACTATACCCTCTATGCGAGGCTCGATTTCGCGTATTACGAGCGGCGTATCGGCTCCTTGACGGTTTGTGATGATTACCGTTTGTTCGGCACGTTGGTGATTTTGCGTTTCTCGTGTGCCACCTTGACTGTCGGCCTCTGTTG
>JGI24703J35330_11748733_pt1 | contig 29697 bp, 24 predicted proteins | sample TergutNt197P1_FD_35330 | JGI IMG/M metagenome (IMG submission 35330)
CCCCGCCGCAACAGTCAATCAGTATCTTCAAGCCAAAGCTAAAGAGTATTCAGCTGAAGTTTGGGCAGAAGCCATCGTGCGTCTAGCTCGTTGGGGTGAAAACAAACAGGCTAATCTTCTGGTGGGTCCTGGCTCAAGTGTAGACGGGGTAGACCTCAGTACACTTAAGCGTTACACTCACTCAGTCGACATCAGCAAGATGGTTCCTGAGCCTTACGAGGACGGACGGAATTACAAAGTTATGTCTTACACCCCAATCAGCTTTATGTTGAATGGGCTAGCGGTGGATCTCGACTACCTGTACTTAGCAAGTATCAGTTATTTAAACCCAGACAACCCAGAGAAACTAGAACAACGTTTCCAGCTTATGACAGCGTACGACATCATCAGCTCTTATCAAGCTGGTACATCTCTTCTGACCGGCATCGATTATGTGAACGGGAAGTTTGTAGCCGCAAACGAAGAAGCGGATAACCTAAACGAAAGCCCACTGGTCAATATTAAAAACATTCCTCCATACTCTTCGGAAGCTTTCTCTGATATCTGTATGAACTTGGGAATCAAGCAGAGCCTTCCTTTCGCAACAGGGATAGTTAACCCCTCAGCTCTAGCAGCTGGTGGAGCCGTTGATATTGAAAATGCACAAAAGTCTATTCTTGACCAAGACCCCGCATTCAGACCTCTGGCATTAGCCAAGGTTTTCCTTGAAGCAACAAAGAAAGCCGTGCATGAAACCCAAGACGAGATGGAAGAAAGTGACTCTTTCGTAGAGACTCTTAACGCCATCCAAGAACACGTCCACCCAATCGTCAAGAAGTACCTTAGCTCCATGGGAAGTAGAGAAGAAGTAGTCACGGCAACGGCCGCTAGCTTCTTCGATGAATCCCTTCTTGGAGATAGTGTTGCTTTTGACAACGTGGATGAAGCCGATGAAGAATTGGAGGACTTGACTGTGAACAGACCAGTGAGTTACGTAGCGGAAGGAGCTCAGTTAGAGGGGGCGCTTTTTGTTAAACTAGAGAGAAAAAACAAAACAGCAGGAGACAAGCTTGTGGGTTACTTCGCTATGAACCACACCCCAAGAATCTTTGCCTCTTTAAAAGACAAAGTCGCTGAACAAAACCTCGACCTAAACACTCCTGCTGTGAACGTACTTTCAGTGATGCGTTCCATGCTTTCTCTGGAGACAGAAGAGCGCACGAACCAAGCACTGAGGGCGGATGGTACTCGTGAAAACACATTCACGAAAGCTGTGTCTGAGACTAGCTTACTGGAGATCCAACAAGCTCTCCTGTAGGAGGAAACTGTGATAACAATCCCAAAACAAGAAGTAGAGCTTCAACGTAATTTCATCAAAGAACAGTCAGCGAAGTCAAACTACCTGTACTTTGATGAGTACATGGATTATCTGGCACCTGTTTATAAAGATAAACAGGTGCCAGATTTTGTTCGTGTACCCAGAGGTTTCGATGAGCTAATAAAGGGGAACTTCGAGCCCGCAAAAATTATAGACCTTCGACCGTACAAGGAGAAACTCAAGTATGGTAAGTTGAATATGTGGTGCTCGGAATCAGCAATGGATCTTCCACTCCACGGATTTGGTCTCATTGACTTCAACAAAACCAAACCTTATTTAGGTGCTCTGGATGACAACTCCCCGCACATGTTGTTGGGTGGTGCAACGGGACAGGGGAAATCGGTAACACTAAATGATATCATCGTTTCAGCCATGATGGTTTGCGGTCCTTGGGTAGCACAGTTTTATCTGAATGACCCAAAGATCCTGGAGTTTAAACCTTACGCGACAGTTCCATTCCGAATGCCCCACGTCAATGTGGTAGCGGCAACAGCCGATGCCCAGTTCACCATTTCCCTTTTAGCATTTGCTTACAAAGAGATGGAAAGAAGACAGGCATTGTTCGCCGTAGTTAACGCCAAGAATATTGACGACTACAACAAGATCACGAAGCTTAACATGCCGATGATGGTTGTTGTTCTCGATGAATGTCGTGCGATGTACCTTAACGCAAGACGTAAGCAGTCTGAGATCGATCACTATGTGGTAGGTATCACAGCTCTGGGTCGTGCGGCTGGGGTAAGACTGATTCTAGCTTCTCAGCAGGTAGTTAGTGAAATGTCTTCAGACGCCATGAAAAACATCAACACTCGGGCCGCGCTTGGATGTCAACTAGACGTATCAGAGAAAATTATTGGTAACACAGGGGGTGCTGTAAACTTCGGAAAGAAAGGTAGATTAACAATCAACCTTAACCCATCGAAAGGCGATCCCAAAGACAACGTACAAACAGTAAGCCCCTTCCTTCCATCAGTTCAACTGAAGCAATCCAGATCACTAGAGCAGGTGTTTAAACATTTAGCAGACAGTTGGGATATGGTTGCAAAAGGTTATCAAATAGATGATCTTTCTTTCTTCGATGAGGAAGCCCAGCTTACAAAGAAGGAGTTCCGTGAAACCTGTGCCCAGCACTCAGATCTCAGCAGAATCTATTTAGGTGAACCAGCGTTCATTAACAAGAGTCCGATACGCCTTTACTCTACTTCGATCATGCCTAGGTCAGAATATGATGACGCGGATAAGGCCAACTTCATGATGGTAAGTCCAGACACGGAACACAGATACAACATGTTAGCAATCATGCTATCTAATCTGGAGGAAATCTCCAAAAAGAGAAAGGTTGCAATCAACGTTTCTTCACCCACTCGCGACACAAACGACAAGGTCAGGAAGCTAGGTTACACCATAACCAAAACCACAGAGAGCAATGAGTTAGCCGGAGATTATTTGAAGATGATTCAAACGATCCTTATGCGTACACTTATCCTCCAAGTGGATCTTTCTACTTATGTGGACACCGACCTGCCTCTTCCTAATCTGAATCCAATGGAGCAACAGATTCTTGAAGAATGTGAGTTCGGAGCACTCAGCCCCAGCATGGAGAGAAGAGTTAAATTCTTCCTTAAAGCCCTTCAGGAGCCGAGATCCCAAAACATCTTCAAAATCGGACCATTGGAAGATCGAAGCATGCAGGGTTACTACCTCATGATGAAAGCTTACATGGGGGCGATCATGGGAATGGGTAAAGAGTTCGAGCAAGTGACAGTAAAATCTTTTACAAACTCGTTCTACATTTACATGGAGTTCCACAAGCTCAGAGGAGTTCTGATTAAACCAGACTCCCGAAACATTGACGAGTACAATCTAGTAGTGGCAATTGGACCTAACGTAGGGATTACAACAGTTGTTGTGACAGACGAACTCGCTTCGACTGGCTCCTCTTTCCTGCCGGCATTCAACCACTTCTTGATGTTCAACGTTAGACAGTCAACAGTTAATGGATTCAAACTGGCAGATTACTGGCCGGAAAAGATCCTTCCTATCATGTACACTTATTCAAACAAAACCCTTCCGACGGATTTTTGTTTCAACCTCAAATATCCGGAGATGTTAAAAGGAGCATAGACAATGTTTTTTCTTTCAAAAGACAGAGTCATCGATATGCAGCGCATTGGGGAAATCTTGAATGAAGATCGAAAGATCTTCGTTCATTCCCAAAAAGCGCGCACTGAGATGATGCCAAAATTGATGGCAATGAAGAACTCTAGAGTTGAACAGTTTCTAACTTATATCGCAGGGGTGTTGGGGCAAAGACCTTTTCAAATCTCCGATAAAGTTATCTTGGACTTCCTAGAACAATCAGGTATGCCAGCAAAAACGTACGAACGAGCTATGAAAACAGAGAAGTCCAAAGGGTTCAGTTTTGACGCCAAGGTTAAGCAATACATGATCGACAACGACTTCTACGCAGACGCCGCCATCTTCCACCAACAGCAGTACGCATTGGGATTGGCTCACACTCAAGCCACCAAGATTGGTTACAACTACAAAAACGAAACGCAGTCTAATGACAATCTCACAATCTCAGAGATGCACTACAACCTCTCAACCTCTGAGAACAGACGCTTTAACACAAAAGATGAACACGTCATCGGGTTCGATGTTCACAACCGAACACTCATGACTGTGCCTGATGGGTATTTGATGTTGGCAGCGGACTTCCCTCAGATTGATGGACGAGTAGCGTTAGATCTTTACTTCAAAACCGATCTTGTAAAAGAGATCACTCAGGTTAGTGATGATGCGTATCTAGCTTTCAAAGAGATTCAACGACACGTTCACCACATGATCAACTTGGACAAACAAGAGAAAGCCTTGAACTCAGAAACCCCCGTGGACATGGAAGACCTCACAGAAGAAATCAACCGTTTCACGGAATCAGTCGAACCTTTCAGAAACAAAGCAGAACGTGACATTTACAAAGTCATTGCACTGTCTACCGTTTATGGGGCGGAGAAAGCCAAGATCAAAAAGGCAGACTGGGCACTCAGAAGATTAAAAGACGCCATAGAAATCACAGGTCGTTACACAGCTGTCAGCTACTACATGAAGTTGCTGGAGCGTGTAGGTTATCCAGTGGTAATGAAAAGCCGTTACGGTTACAAACGAACCATCATGGAACACAACACTTACAACATGATGACGGTGGGACTCAATAGCCCGGTCCAATCCACTTCCTCAGAAATCATTTTGATGTTCATTCAAGAGGTGATCGACCATTTCAGAAGTTTAGGTTACGACAAGGACGACATCTGTTTGATGGTTAACAGGCACGACGAACCTATCTTCAAAATCAAGAAAGAAGTATTCGAACAAAATGTCGAGTTCCTCAGCCAAGTCTCACACATTCTGGTTCAAGGTTGGAAACCGTTCAAGATGGATTGGACAGTAGGTTACGACTACGGTGTGTCGATTGAAGAGTACCAATCTCTGATTGACGAGCAAGAACAGATGTATGATGACCGTGAGATCCAAGCCAAGGCACAAGAACATAGGCACGAGGAAGCCCATTTCCCTTTAGACCTTCCTCACATCATGGCGATTGAACGCCGCATCCTTCCAAACGGGAAGTTCATTATGGTCATGGCAACGTACGTTGGGGAGATCAGCTCAGAGAACTATTACATCGAAGAGTTCAAAGATCCGAGAAACATTCAGGTCACACCTATCGTGGTTAACATCAAAGATAACCAAGACACAGAAGATATGGAGAAAACCCTTCTCAAGAAAGAAATGGACGGGTTTGGTGAAAACGAGAACTTCATTCTCTTCGACCGCTTGAGAAACAGCAATCAAAGTTCAAGCCTTGGGGGACACACTCTTTACAGAACCGGAGAGCGTCACAAGATCTCCAACCTGGCTCGAGTTGTCATGAGCAATGTTCTGAAAAGCAACTTCTCAGAATACATGACACCAGAAGACCACCGATTTAACAAACCCCTGGATCAGTTCGAGGGACGTATCGTTAAGAAATCTTAGGAGTAGCCATGAGAATTCCAAATGTGGTGCTCAACATAGAAGGGTACCGAAGCAAGATTTACAACGGGGAACTTCAGGACGAGTCAGAAGACTTGTCCCAGGACCCTGATAGTCACACCTACATAAACCCAGACAGTCCCGATTGGGCTGACCTCCCCACAGTTCAGAAAAGGACAGAAGAAGCCTTCACTTGGCTTTACAAGCAAAAAGGATTCGGAGCATTCTGGTCTCACGCTCAGACACTCAAGAGAATGGACGAGCTTTCAGTGGAGGATTATGGGGTAGCAAAGGGGGTATTGGCGGAACTTGTTCTTTTTCACACTATCAAGGAGTGGATTAAGCACAACAACCTTCAGAACACTTGGAAGATTTATCACTCTTTATTCGTCCCCTTCAAGAACAAACAGGGTCAGACTGAACTGGACATCGTGTTGGCTAGTCGGTTCACTGTGGTAGTCTTCGAAGTCAAGAGTTACAACGGGGAGAAAACTCTCAAAGGTGAGTGCACCATCGTGAGAAAATCTTCTTCACGTGATATCTTCAAGCAGAACGCTATGCACGTAAGGGTACTCAAAGAAGCGATGAACCCGGAAACCATTCTCTCGGATGTAGGGGCCTTTAAGTCCGTACTTTTCAGTTTCGCAACTGGAAGCATAAACGACAAACGTACAGAGACTTACAAGAGACTCATGCCCGTGGTAGATGAAAACAGTCTGGTTCACTTCCTCAACAGTTTGCTAGCAAAAGCTAATAGAACTAATTGGGGGGACAACATCTTCAACGAACTAGATTCAATTGCCGACAACAAAATTACAATGGAAGAGCACATCAGATTCCTCGAAGAACGTTATGCCGAGGATCAAGACGTAGAGGAGGTCTAGAGTGATGAACCTAACTCTCGGACAGTTAGAGGATAGATTCCCAAAGAACACTCACATCAGAACAAAGGTAGAAACCCTCACGTTCGGATTCAGCCGAAATCTGATTGAAGAAGTGTTTAAAGACAACAAAGAACTCAGAGAAGACTTACTACTTCTTCTTAAACATCGAAGCATTCTGGACATCACCGAAGAAACTTCAACTCACCATGTCATTGAAAACATCAAGGGCATCGAAAGAGCGCAGGACCGAAACGTTCAGATGTACAAACCCAAAACTAAAAGAGGAACACATCTCGCTAAAGCCACTCACTTCATGAATAAGAACCAACTGGTCAGCTTGGATGAGAACGATTACTTCATCAGCCTCGCCTCGATCCAGCAACCACCGACCAACTCCATTATCAGGAAGATTCAAAAGACCACTGGGATAGGAGTCTTTTACTACACTGGTTCTTTCCCAATCAAGCATCTGGAAGCTCTCAAAGACGCTAAAGTTGAGAACAACATGCTCACCATTCAAGGGTTAGACATCCGTCTGAGGATGGTATCATGTTAGAGTTCGAAAAGATTAACAGCCGACCAGATCAACAAGAACTGCTTAAAGTCGTTGCTACTCATAGAAAATATGAGAGCAACGACCTCTTAAATTTTATGGAAGCAGTCCACATCAAAGACGACAAGGTTTTCATGGAACTGTTCAGGAACACGCAGTTTCAGCAGAATGTAGGTTTCCTCGGAAAGACAGTGATTCCTGGACCCACTCCTTTTGGTGATGTACACACACTTATCGGGTATGATGCGGTGGCACAACTTCAATCGAAAATTGAGCAAGAAAAGTTTACCGACTATTTTTACCCTCCAATGTTCAGCAAAAACTCTTTCATTTATGCCCCAAGAAAAGCTTGGCAATCAATTCTAGAGTCAAAGTACATCATAGTAGTAGAAGGTCCATTCGATTCCGCCGCCCTCAACTTCCACGGGTTCAACGCCGTCTCATTGTTGGGGTCGGAGTTGTCCAAAGACACAAAGAGGATACTCAGCTCTTATAGGCATATCTTTTGCATGGTGGACAATGATAGTGCAGGATTTAAGTTAGCTAAGAATATGAAGCAGCAGTTCCCCTGGTCAAAACGATTAGGGCTCCCAATTCAAATGGGGACGGATCCTGATGATTATTTCTTGCGAAACTTGCCACATGCACTGGAGTCTCTCAGTCACTTACTTACTATTTAGCACACGAAAAGGAGATCCACTATGCAAACTGCAAAAGAAATGCTCGACGCGATGAAGAGCGAACTTGAAGCAAGCGAGGGTAGCATGAACGCTATCCTGAACGAGAACACCCACACAACGTACAAGCGTAGTCCAATTCTGAAGATGCAAATCTCTCCGAAGTACTCTCACTGGTACGCTGTTCCCTTGACAGTCCGTGTTCCGTTCAACCCATTCACCGGGAAAGTAGATGAACGTTTCACCGACGTCACACCTTTCCGACACCTGACATCCAGCCCTACAAAATGGCTGACCATGATGATCGAGCACTTCAAAGAAAATCCAGATGTGTTGCTTCTTTACAAGCGACACGCCAAGAGCTTCCTTGTTGAGCAAGCACATCGTGATGCCATCGATGCTCTAGACTTCACTTCCGAAAACCTGAACTTCCGCAGTTCAGCAATGCTTGACTTTATGGCACCGTTCCGTGCAGCGTTCTCGGACTCTCGTCCTGTCACAAAACTACAAGAAAAGAACACTCGCTCTGGGGACATGATGCCTGTTACATACATTCTTGACACCAAGCAAGACCAAACCACCGGTCAGTTCCTCGCACCGTTTGGGCAAGGTCACCGCCTTGCTGCTCTTTCTGGTGCTATGCGTTACGCTGAGCAACAAAGCTTCTCTGACGCCGTCACCTCTACAACAACCCCTAAGTTTCCACAGACCATGAGTTACTCTCTGGGTCGTAGCTTCATGAATGAAGAAACCTTCACCGCTGTTACAAAAACCGAGGGGATCAAGTTCCTAGACATGCTAGGAAAGATCGGGGAGACTCACAAAGCCACTCGCCCAGCAATGCAAATCAACACCTTTGCGTATCAGTTCCCTTCCATGGAACGTTCTGGAGAGATCACCGAGCTGGATGCTGATGACCAACCATTGCTGATGGACTTTTACAAAGAACTTCCAGCCAGCTTTGACCCGTACAAGATTTCTCTTCAAAAGTCCAAGAAGGCTTTGGAGGGTATTGAGTTGGTGATTGGTAACTACATTGCATCAGATGTTTCTCGCCGCAATCTACGCAACCGTACCGCTGACTTGAGCATGGACTTCGCCATTATCTCTCGTTTCACAACCAGTACTGACGCGGAGTGGACAAATCTTCAGTGGCAAGAAGAAGGTAGCAAAGACTTTGAAACATCAAAGGCAGTTATCTTCAACACCAAGACTCGTGACTACGAGTACCCAGAAATGAAGGCTTGGTTCGAAGCTCTCGAAGAACATGCTTGGGACATTATGGGTAACCCCGAAAAAGCCAAGCAACTTCAAGCCGACATGTTCAGCATGTTCCGTCCTCTGAGCGACACACACGTGGAGCAGATGGAGCGTGCCATCACAGAAGCTTACCGTCCAGACAGCCCGATCTACACGAACCAAATCAAGGAAGAGCACATGCCACTTCTGATTGAACTGTTCCCAGATCACTTCATGGACGACGCCGAGAAGCTGATGAAAGAAAACCCAGACGCCGACCTAGATCAGCTAGAGGCAGATTCCTTCAGCGCCGAAGCTAAGGCTCAGGTGGAATCTCCTGAAGCGCTTCCGATGGATGACGTCGATGATGAAGTGGAAACCGTCGACTAGTAATACCAATTACCGCTCTACAGACTCATTGTCTGTAGAGCGGTTTTCTTTTTCCTAACCGCATTTACCAAGGAGAAATCAATGAGAGTATACTTCACTAATGTGGAGGGTTTCAAGGGAGAACATTCTTTCACTCTAAACCACCAACTCAATGTGATCACATCTAAGTTCAATGGAGTGGGAAAGACCACTCTGTTCAATTGTCTCAAGATTATTACTGGGACAGAGATTCCATCCAAAGATAGAATCCAATTTGTGGTTAACATGGATGCAAAAGAGGGAAGATTCACGGTTCAGCTAGAAGATGTGATTTACGGATTTATCTCCGACAAGAAAAAGATCACGTACATCAGAAAATACCCTGATCAAGGTGTAGAAAGGAGTTTGGAGCCGTTCCCAGAAGTTTCAGAGGACATAGGAATCTTGAACTTCAACGGATACCCTGTAAATGTCCAAGATATGAATCTAGACTTAATCACTGGAGACGATCTTAAACGAAACTCCCAGCTTGTAGATGCACTTCTAACGGAAGCTAATCTTGTAAAGTTCAAGGAGCACGCTTATCAGAATAAAGAACTGAAGAAGGAGCAATTGAAAGCAGAGGATAAGAAATATTTCCTTTTACTTACCGAACTTCAAGCCCTTCAATTCTTTCCGAGGATAGATGAGTTCCAAGAAGAAGTCAAGAACTATCAAGCCGCAGAGTTTCATGATGGGATTGAGGACATGATTGAAACCCTCAAAAGGACAGTCATAGAAAAACCAAAAGTAACCCCAACCCAACTGGACGAAACCCTCCTCAAGATTCAACACATCCCGTTCATAGATGGGCAGTCTGAAATCCAACTAGACCAGACATCCGAAACTTTAGTTCAACTCAGCAATATTCAGTTCATCAAACCAAAAAGATCAATATACACATCCACAACCCTGGAACCCCTGACCTCCATTCAGCAACTGACTCAGAGACTCCACCTCGAGAAGAAAAGAATCTCAGAGGAAAAAGTAGAAGAGACACTTCTAGCACTCCAAACAAACCTCAACAATCTGGTTCCTCAAAACCAAAAAGTTCAAAACCCCAAAGATTGTCTAGAAGCTCTAAAGACACTCCAACTCTTAGGAAACAGTTTCAAGGAGGAGAAAGAGCGAATCCCTGACTCAGAGATTGACCTTCTTCAAATTCAAGGGACAATAAACAGGCTGGTGGACACAGCTCCTATTAAACAAGCCATCAAAGAAATCAGAGACAGTATCAAAGAGTTTGAGTTTGAATGTCCTCTGTACGGTACAGTTTACACTGTGGAAGGGAAGTGTTCTAATGCTCACAGCGTTTCAACTACAAACCGATAAACACTTGGGGTCTAAGAAATCTGGACGATTCAACTTTTACAATGAAGGAGTTAGAATCATAGCCCAACTCCACAACTCAGCAGAGAGGATGGCAAAGCTCCACAACATTTCGGAGATGAACATGGTCGATCTTGGGGATGCCATTGATCATTCTGAGAATACTCCGATGGGTTATGAGATGGTACGATCGGCTTATGAGTATCTCATAAGTAAGTACAAAAACGTGTACTTCGAGTTTGGAAACCATGAGCAATCATCAGCCAAGAACAATCCCATCTACAGCTTCATGGCAGAGATAGCACACCAAGGGATTGTCCAAAATTACCCCAGGTGCATTCCTCTCTCCTTCGTTGACAAAATTCAGACACCCGAGATTCTAGAGTTTACAGACTTCAGAATGGTCTTCAGGGCCCATGGGACTTTCACTAACGCTCCTGACAGAAACAAAATCAACATCCTTTTCTTGCACGATGATTATCTCAGTGTAAGGGGAATCGAACAAACTTTCGAAGAAGGGCATGGGATCAGCAACACACATATCCCGCCTGACTTGTACGATTACATTTTCGTAGGGCACAACCACACGGTCCTAGAAAAGTGGATGGACGGTAGAACCGAAGTGTGGAACCTGGCAAGTCTTGGACGTTCCTCAACAAAAGACGCAGAACTCAATGACAACTTCCGAGTCAGATGGATCCCGTACATTTTAATGGACGAGAACCAAAGATTCAAAGGAATAGTCAAGGACGACCTCGTCCTTCAAGCAAGAGCTGAGATAGTCAATGAGGTGGAGATTAAAAAGAACAAGCAGTCCAGAAGAGATTACCAGTTCAAGAAAAGAACTAGAGAAATCTTGGACAACCCGAACTTCTCAGTCACACCTCCAATGGACAACCTTAAAGCCATGGTGGAAGCGACAGACAATCCAGCGTACTTGCACGCCTTCAACAAGCTCATAAAAGGAGAGTACATATAATGGAAAAAGTAACACTAGAAATGGTTAAAGAGCAGAACAAACGTATCACTCAACACAACCAAGAAGTGGCAGTGGCTGAAGCTCAGAACGAACCTCTCATTGCCGAAACTAAAAAGATGATTGAGTATATCGATGGGGTCATTGAGCAAGGAGATGATCCTTACATCACTCCACACATCGAGGACTACCAAGAGATTAAAACTCAGCTTCTGAAACTTATTAATACCAAACCTCTCCCTGTCATCGCCATCAAGGGAACAACCAACAAATTAACTCCAATCATTGTGGACATCTTCCAAGCCAAGGAGAAAAAACTGAATGAAAGTAGTAGTTAATTTCACAACCGACTTCAACAAAATCAAGAAGACCTTCTCTTCTTGCGATGAGGTAAGCTTCCATCTTACAAAGGATAGTCTTGCTTTCATTGCCAAGAAAGCCGGAATAATCCGAGTTAAGTTCTTCAACGTGTATGTTCAGCACGATTTAGGGGTGGATGATTACGTATTCTCTCTCACCATGTTAGGGGACACCCTTCTCAGACTTCCTTCTAAATCAAAGAAGGATCAAGAAGTAGACAAAATAAAGTTTGAGATTACAGAGAACACCGTTCTTCTGGGGGTCAACGAGTACGACGTAGAGGTACCTAACATTCCTTTTGACGCTACTCACATGAACGCACTCATGAGACTCCAAGATTCCACAGAGTCTAAGCAGATAGACTTCAGAGGAGCAAGAACTCTCACGAAGTTTGTAAGTAAAGAAGACTCAGCCAAGATCAACTTTCTTGGTGAGCATGTTTATATGGTGAGCGAGAAGAATGTTTACAGAAAGAAAGTAGACTTCAACTTTGAACTAGCCTTCGCCATATCAGCCAAAGTCCTAAACCAAATCAAACACGAAGAAAACATCAAAGCCTTTTATCATCCGGACTGGATAGTTGTCCAGGCGCCGGAATCAGGAACCTACTACTTCTGTCAGCAGCTTAAGCCTGATAAAAGCCTAGGTAGATTCTTTGAAGAAGCCAAGACTTTCCGGACCAACATCAAAGTTCATCTAGACCTCAACGACCACAACGAGTTTCTGAAGAGAATGTCCAAAGAAGAGATGGAGCTCAACTTCAAGCTCAAACGTCTCACGGCCAAAACCTCAGAAAACGAGAGAGTAATCATCTCACTCAGAGACAAGATGGCGATTGACATTCTCACTCAAGACTTCGAGAAGACGATTCAACTTCAAGAGTTCGTAGAACAACTGGTAATTACAGACAGATCACTGCTCACCAGCCTGTCGACTCTGGAAGAGCGGGTAACTCTTAACGTCACACCAACCGTTACTCAAGCCAATCTCGGATCAGGGGTAGTGGTTCTTATTGCAAACACCTTTATGCAGAATAGGAGTTAGATGTGGGGAAACTAAAACAACTGCAAGACTCTTATTCAAAAAAGCTTTACTACATGGCGGTCTCAAATGCGAACAGGGCCGATAAGCAAAAAGAGGTCGATGCCGTAAACAAAACAAGGGAGACCTACAAGCAAGATCTAAAGATCTTAGATCTTTTCGCTCAGGCCTCCGAGAAAGAAACAGCCAAGTACGCAAAGGAGATGAAAGATGTCATTGAGGGTTACCTCGAACATTCACTCAACACCATTCTCCCTCATAAGTCGTATCAGGTCAAGCTAGAGAACAGACTTCTAAGAGGGGCAAACCACCTTAAAGCGATGCTGGTCACAGAAACGGGAGAGGAAGTTCCTTCAAAGATTCTCGAAGGAAGTAACTCCAATCTCGTACTCAGCTTTGCAGGGGTAGCGGTCATCACTCTCAAGAGTGGTTATCAGTACATGTTCTATGATGAAGCCTTTGCAGCAGCTAACATCCGAAGCTTAGTGCTTTCACGTAAGGTAATCCAAATGTTCTTGGACATGGGGGGACGGCTCGTAATGGTCAGCCAGAATCCAATGCTTGTGAAAGGATTTACAAGAAACGTGATAGAACTTGTGGCAGAGGATACAACAGTGGGAAAGGTCAATCAGTTCCTTATCGAGGATTCCCTGGAAGACCAGTTGGAGACCGATGAAAAGTTGATTGAACTTTTCGATAGAATAGAACGCGGGGAGGATTTAGATGAACTACTTAGTTGAGAACGTTAAAAATCAACTTGGCGAGCACACAGGAGAAGTAGACCTACGTGCGATGATCAGAACCAAACTGATCGACATCAAACAGAGTTTCAAGGCTCCGTTCGAGAATGGGCAACACCTCAGCATTCTAGCCATCAACAAACTTGTCATGAGATTTGACAGACAAGACGAACTCATGATTATTGACAGCTCCCTTCTCACCGAGGGGGTGGACCCTCAACTGTTAACAAACAATTACATAGGAGAGCAAGGAAGTAACCAAGCCCTTCAGGGTGGGGTTGAACTGGCGTACTACGTTCTCATCGAAGACACGGAAGACGTTCAACAGATCATGGACCGCATTGAAACTAGCTCGGAAGAAAACGAAAACTCCAACGTATTTGTTTACGTTAACAGCCTGGAAAAAAGCCTCATCTTCGAAATCAGCAAACGCATCAAAGAACTCAGCAACGTAACACTTCTGAACTCCGTAGACATTCAGCTTCTGACTGCTGATTTCGACGGAGACATCACAACTCTTTCAGAGTTCAAAGATCTCTCTGAGGCTGAAACAATCAAGAAGTTTATAGACACACACTGGGACGACCCGTTCTACGTAGCCGCAGTCGAGAAGGGCGTGAACCTTTCTGCCCCTCAGTTCTTGATGCTTTCTAAAATCTTTAACAAGCCAATGGTGACGGGGAAGTCTTACGAAAAGACGTTGGAGAAGATGGTCTCTTCAGACTTCTTAAGTTACTCCGTAGGTAACTCGAGAAAAACTTTCCATGAATTCATCATCGACCTAAGAGAAATGCCGACAATCATTCAGACACAAGGTCTGGTAAAATCGGTAGGTTTCGTGGAGAAGTGCGTAGTTCATGTGAATGCTTATAACCTGTACACAAACACTTACGAAGACCTTCAGTTGGACGACACCTCCTTCATTCGAGAAGTTCGGGAAGTCGAGGTTCAGGAGTATCTGTCCCTAGACTCTAAGAACAACGTCCTCAGATTGTTCTTCGCTGATGGAGCATTGTATCGTTACGAGTATCACACCGTGGAACTCAAGATGGTTATGCTTCAAAAAGAACTTAAACAGCAGTACAAAATCGAAGCTCGTTTCGTGACCAAGGACACTTCGCTGAACTTTGTGAATCCAGAAGTTATGCCGAAAGAGTACGCCGCCCTGAAGGCTCTGGTTCAAAAAGCAGGAAAAACTTTTCGTGAGTTCTCTCCTTGTTCCAACGAGCACCGTTATCTCCTAAGAGAGTTCGGTTCCGCTCAAGACCTTGAGTCAGATCTGGATCAAATGTTCTCTAAAGCAAATCAGAACTTCGAGAAACTTCTAAACGATGCAAACACACTTATGCCAACAGGGCGTCTAATCAGCAAAGGTTTCTTGCATCCACTAAGAGGTTTTGTAAAAGCAGACATTACAATTCCTGCATTCCAAATGGAAGGTTAAACGAACATGGAAAAAAGAGAACAAATTCTGGAGAAAGTTTACAGAAGTCTCGGGTACACATTAGATGATTCTCTTAGAAATGTCCTCCTTTCTCAGTCTCAACACAAACTCATTCAGGCACCGGCGGGGGGGACTAAAACTTCTCTCGCCACTTACTGGATGAATCAAGAGAAAAAGATGATGATTCAAGAAGGGGACATTGTTACCGATTATAACGTGGTCTTTACTGTGTATAACCGACACAACACCAAGGACATTCGAGAGACAAACAAGAAAATGTACAGTCATTTTCAAAGTCTGGGTTACTTCAACTCTTCCGTCATGCACAAGAAGTACGCTGAGTCGAGAGTTACCGCGACGACTATTCACAGTTATGCGGGACAAGTTATCGCTCAATTTCCAAAGATGACAAAGTTAAAAATCGACAAGTTCAAACCAGCCGACAACTCAGTTCTAGACTTGATGCTTTCCAAGGCTATACAGGACACGAGACAAAGTAAGAAGCCTCCTCAGCAACAAACGGTCCAGAACTACAAGCAGCTTTATAACTTGTACGTGAACCTGCTTCTCTACGAAAAAGACAGTTGGGAAGAGATCATGAAAGAAGACGTGTTCAGACAACTCTGTCTAGACCTTGATGTTCCTATGGACGGAGAGTTCAAAATCATCTTCGATAAGTATGAGAAACGAAAACGTTTCCTCAAGAAGCTGGATCATTCGGACGCCATAGTTCTGGCATTAGAACTTCTGGAGTCTGAAACAATCAGAAGCCAAGTGACTCGGTTCATTAAGATTCTGATTATCGATGAGGTACAGGACCTTACCAAATTGATGTTCAAGTTTGTGACAAAACTCATTGGTCCACACACAAAGACGATGGCAATCGGGGACCCTGACCAAACCATCTATCCGTTCAACGGGGCTTCAGCAGAGAATATGGATAAGTATGCGGAACTCACCGGACTGGATGTAGAGACTTTCGTTATGTCGACAAATCGTCGATGTCAAGAAGGGACTATGCACTTCAGCCGGGGGATCTTAAATGAACTTTCTTATAGGTTCGACAAACCAATCCATGCTCAGAAACCTGGGGGGCAAATCCTCGCCGAGCCCTACGGCTCCATAGAAGATGAGACGGAGAAGATTTTTAAATATCTCCGACAGGATATGATGGGAACCACGGGAGTATTGTTTAGGGCCGGAAAGGATTCTATCCCTCTCTCACGTTACATCTATCGAAAAGGTATGAGCGTCCGAACAATCAACGCCATCCTGTTCCATGAACATTTGTTTTACAGAACGATCCTAGATCTCATGGACAAGGTGATGACAAATCGTGGGAGGGACAGTTGGAAATATCTCTACAAAGTGTTCCCATTCAGCAAGTCTGACATGGAAGCCTTCCTTCAAATAGATGCGGAAGGAAACCCTCAAGCTTTTCCGGACAAGCACAACTGGGCCAACCTTGACTTCTCTCCTCTTTGTGGAACCAATTCCACTTCAGCTTATCAAATTATTTTCTTGCAAGCCATGTCTAAGCGTATGTATGAACTCCCATCCGGAGAGTACTTCTCTCACTTCATGAGATTGGTTTACAAGAATTATTACAGTCTTTGGAATGATGTAGAAGCTGACCCTTACTTCAACATGATTACGGACTGGCTCAAGGACGACTTCGCTGGGGACATCCCCATCCTTGATGCCTACAACAACCTTCAACACAGGCTGAAAAGTTTCATATCTTTCAACCTCAGCAACCCTGTGACACTGTCGACGATCCACTCTTCAAAGGGACTGGAGTTCGACCGAGTGGTGCTAGCTAGAATGGAAGATAAACCTCAACATAAATTCATTCAAGATGAAAACCTGATCGTCCGACAAAAAGACGATGACGTTCGAGTGTATTATGTTGGAGCCACACGACAACGAAAAGAGTTGTACCTCAGCTATTCGGAGAGCAATCCTCATTGGCTTATTAAGCCAGAGTACATAGTTCCCACCGAGAAGCTAGAGGTTAAAGACAGCTTCCAAGACGAACCAGAAAAAGAAAAGGAAAAAGATCCGTTTAAAGACACCCACAAATCTTTCAAACGAAACTTCTCCTTAGGGGGATTGATGAATGGAGATTAAGAACCTCAAGGCCTCGGCAACTAGATTGCATGGGGCCATTTCTTCTGGACAGCACATCAGCTTTCTAGGGGATTGTGACGTAGACGGTATGACAGGTCTCATGATAGTCATAGATGGGATGGCGATGTTGGGTTATAAAAATTACGACATCCTCCCATATGACAACCGTGAGCACAATGTCAACTGGAAATTCAAGGACTTCGTGTACAGAAATGATTCTGAGTTAGCAGTCATCATAGACACAGGTTCAGGAGAGAAAGACTTAGAAGAGATTCTCACAATCAGCAAGTACGCAGATGTGATCGTAGGAGATCACCATCAACTTCAGTACGCCCAGAGCAGAATGCCAGAGAATCTTTATTATGTAAACCCAACTGTTAATGACCAGTATCCACACCTCAGCGGAGCATGTGTTATGTATGAAATCTTCATGGAGATGGTCCGACTTTTCTATCAGCAGAAAGAGAAGATAGCAGAGAATCTTCTTAGTTTCTACGCACTCTCAGCACTCTATGCCGACTCCATTTATGGGGATAATCTTTATTGTAAGCAACTTTACGAGAAGGCTCAAAGGGCAAAGAGGCCGACCAAGTATGCTTTCATTGAACGTTTCAATGTTAGCAAACGCTTCTGTAACTTCAGCCTAGCCCCGCTCATTAACAGTTCTTTCCGAACAGAGAAATTCGACATTATCAATAAACTCTTCCTCAGCAAACACCTTCTAGGACTTGAGGAGAGAACAAGACTGGTGGGAGACCTCCAAGCGGTTAGGGGTTTCACTAGAACTCTCACCGAAGAAGTCTCAGAAAAGATCCAGCCTCAAGAGGTAGGACCTTTCAACATCATCGATCTTTCAGGAATGTTGAACCAAGATGGAATGATTTCAAACAAAGACATTTGGAACAACAAGGGAGTGGTTGCCAACCGAGTCGCATCAGACACAAAGAGTTGTGTGATTGCCATTGTGTCCAAGGGAAATTATTATACCATCTCGGTGAGGGACTATTACAACAGAGACATACTTAAATTGTTCAGCACTCTTTACTCTGTTGGAGGACACGCACCTGCCTTCGGTGGAAAGATGACATTCTTGGAGGTTATGGATTTGAAAACCAATCTCCAAAGGATGGCAAACCGTATCCCCGAAAAGAGTAAACAGACCGTCGTAGACTGGGACCCAGACACACTGGATATAGCAGAGATAGCTCAGCAAAACGAGTACCATCACTCCAAAGACTTGATCCTCGTCCGAGTTCAAGTCAAAGACATGACTCTTGGTTGGTCACCCGATTGGTACCAAAAAACCGAGAGGCAGTTTAAGCTGGTAGTCAACGAAGAAGCCAAGGAAGTTTATTACTTCTCAATGCCCAAGTGGTTCAGAGGGTCAGAAGATTCTGTCCTCGTACACTTTTATAAATCATCCCGAATAGGAGGAGAGATCGTAGAACATGGATAACATTATCATTTACACAGATCACTTTGTTCATGGCGTGGAGGAACTCTTGGAGAACCACCAGCTAGAAGTTGGTCTCCATGTTCACTCCTCGTATGAAGAAGTTTTCAAAAGTATAGACACACTCCCAAATCTTTTGGGAGTGGTCATCATAGAATATCGTCCAAAAAAAGTGATTAGACGACACTTCAAGAACATAGCAAGAAAGTTGGATCAGATAGCTAAGGCAAAAGAGAAGCCTTGTGTTATGGCTTTCGTTTATAAGAAAGAGATCTCCAATAAAATCTTTCAGCAAACTCCAAGTAAACATATCTTCATGACCTCGACAAAGTTCGTTAGACTCACTGAAGAGACCATCAGACTGGACGGGATCTCACCTGTCATTTTTTATGGGAGGGGAATCTTCGCTAAGAGCAGGGAACCCCAATTCCAAATCAGCGACAAGCAGCAAGAGAGACAACACGAAAAGGTGTTGCTTCACTCACTGCTCAGAATGATTGACACAGACTTGCCCCAGATAACTTTGGAGAATCTCAGTCTACTTGATCCAAACATCAGGAAGATTCAAAGCCTCCGACAGAACGATTCTTTTTGGCCGGAACTAAAGGAGTTTTACAAAGGGACTTATCAGATAGAAGTCTTGGAAACGATAAGACGAGAAAGGGATAAGAGGAATGAAAAAGCATAAAGGGACAATCAAAGAGGTACTCCTTTATGCTTTGGAGTTCCTCTTCTTTTTTGTTTTAGTTATTACTATAGGAAGACTAATGATGGAGGTATTTCTCTAGCATGAAAAAGATAGACGTTCTTTACGATGATCTTCTGGGAGAAGAGTACAAGGTTATGGTAGCTTCCATTCAGAAGTACCTTAATCTAGACTTCTTCACACTCATCTCAGAACTTATTTACCAAAAGATTATTCCACCTGAGAATGAGATCATCCTTAACCAGAGGATTTATGACACCCTCCACTTTGAGGTCTCAACGGGAAAGTTTAAAAGATCTCACGGGGACAAAGAAGCTGACACGGGTTACATTGATCCCGACTCTTATAATAGGGACCCGTCCTTTTCAGACTGGCAACTTAGACTGGGAACACAAAGAGTGGCCATAATTCTCAACCATCACAAAGACGGTTATAGACCACACCAAAGGTTCCTCATTGACAAGATTCTCACAGATGCCAAGCATGTTAAATCAACGGACGTCCACATTGAGCCGGGTCAGGACCCAGTAACCAGGGAAATTACTTATTACGTCAAGAGACGAAAAGGGATCTACATGGAAGATGTCAGCCACATCTACAATCTTCAGCCTCAAGACGTAGAAGACATTCTCATAGACATGACAAAAACAAGAAGCCGTCAAGCTCACGTTTCCAACGCTCTCATTACAGAAGTGTCGATCAACTTCACCTTGACGGATCCACTTTATTTGTTGAGATGTAAGGCTGCTCAGACAGCGACTGGAAAAGCACTTATCATAAGGCTGCTTCCTTCAGACAATCCGTTCACCATTGAACAACTCCGATTCGAGCCAGAACTCAACGACCTTCTCAAAGCGATGACTAGAACTCCTTCGGGACTCACCATAGCTTCAGGGGTAATTGGTTCAGGGAAGGGGACAACCATCAACGCCATGGCAATCGACATAGCAAGGGACGGTTTATTCAGCATGATGTCGGTGGACTCCCCGATTGAATATATTGGTGAGTATCCCCAGATGGAGTATTACAGCCATCAACAACTCTACGAAATCTGTAATGCGATTAAGAAGATGGACAGAAACTTTGTTCTCATGAACGAGATCGCAACAAGAGAGACTGCACTGGAAGTTTCAAATCTGGTTGTGTCAGGTGTTCACGTTATGACCACTCTACACAACAACAGACTTTACAACATTATGTACAAACTGGAAGAGCAATTAGGGGATGTTTACACAAACATCATCCCTTTCCTCAACCTGCTTATGTACCAGGATAAGTACTCCAATGTTTGCAAACACTGCGAGAAAGCCACGATTGACAAGGAAGGGTTCTCAGGAGATGAACTTCTTCTTTTAGAACACCTCAAGCTTTCAACAATTAAGCAACCAGTAGGTTGTGAAAAGTGCGACAATGGGATAGATTACGTGGGGATTCAAGTTCTTACTGAGTATCTGTTCTTCAGCTCCAAGATCAAAAAAGAACTTCTCCAAACTGACATTCATAGACAAGCAGATGTTCTTCAGAAAGCAATGGAGGGGAAGTCAGATCTGGAAACAATCATAGCACGAAAACTGGTTAACGGAGAAATCCTCATTAGAGAGGTTATCTCAAAGCTGGACACTTGGAGGAAAGATTAAGGGAACCTAAAAGGGTTCCCTTCTTTTTATTTTTTATTAGGAGGTAATCCAATGAAACTGATTGATTTGAAGAACAGACTTGTACATCTTATTGAAGAAGCCAACAAGGGCTCCTTCCACAACTTTAGTGAAGAGGCCATTCAAGATGATTTAAGGTATATCCTTGGACCAGTAGCGTCTCACATTAGAACCACACATCACTGGGAAAGTTTCCAGTACCAGTTTAGAAACCAACTTCAGGAAGAAGTATCTCAAAACGAAAGTTATTATCTGGAGCAGGCAAGAGAATCCCAAGAGCTTCTTCAAAATTTGTTTAGAGGCATCGACAGTATGCTGGAGGCTCAACCAGAGAAACTCAGAGACGAACAGGATATCAGATGGGTAAGAGACGAAGAGCCTAATCCCGGACATGGTTACTTTATCATGCAGGGAATCATAAAGTGGTTAGGTAAAGTAATGGAAGATGATGATGATCTCCAAGAGATTCAAACACACCTCAACAATATGAAACAAGAAGCCACCTCCGCTAAGGCGGACTCAGGTCTTACTACCAACACCGAAGCAAGTCATATGAAACAAGAGTTCAAGTCAATTCTTCACCCCGCACTGAATAGATTAAGAAACAATTTAGGGGATGACTATTTCGAAAAAGCTTATGAACAGTTCCTAGAAAAGAACCTTGAATTTTATGCGAATAGTTTCCCTAAAGAACAGGGGAAACCTATCTTCGTAAAGAACCTAAAATCCTTCAAGACTTCAGAGGACGTAGGAACAGACTTAGGTGGGTGGACCGGGGAAAAACCAAACGCCACTATGATCTACTACATAGATGTAGTACAAGGTTTCATGGAATTTCTCCAAACAGGTAAAACCTCCCCATCAGAAGACAACATCTACCCATCAGACGGAGGGGGAGGGTTCGATTCCATCTTAGCTTTGGAATCTGACCCGCTCCTAGAAGACGGACCTCAAAACTCTCAAGCCTTCAATGACAAGGGCGATGCAACCACCACCCAAGTACCGCAAGGTCAAAGAGACGAAAGAATAGCAGGAATAAAATACAGAAAGAAGAAAGACCAATTGTGGGAAGGTTACAAAACCTCAGATTTCACCAAAGGCTTCGTCCAAAGGATAGAAGCAGTTGAACGGAAGTTTCAAGTGGCACCCGATGACTTCCTTAAAAACCTGATCGCACAGTTCGAACAACTAGACCAAATGTATCTCCAATTCCGTCAAAATCCTAGCCAAGAAGTCTTCAACCAGATGATCAAACCTGACTGTGTCAGGGAAGAAGCAACGAGACATCTTAAAGAACTCCTTCAGACAAAACTCGACGAAGAAACTATCAATAGAGAGTTACAGGACAATGACCCCTTCCTTAGAGAGACTGAGGAGTTTCTTAACAACGTGCAACCCAAGGACAAAGATCGTTTGCACGAGCTCAGACAAGAACTAGAAGACCAACACGAAAAAACAGGTTCAGGAAAAGTTCGAGAGCTCCTCAACCTATCCATCGAAAAAATCAAGGAAATCGATCAGTTCTTGGAGAATAATAAAACCAGAGCTAAGCAGATGGAGGACTTCAAAAAAGCCCTCGAAAAGGCGGAGACCAACAAAGCCATCGAGGACCTTAGAGCTAAGTTGGATCAGTTTTACGATCCAAAACCAGAAGGCTTCAACATCTCAGTGGAAGAAAGACAGAAGACTTATGTTCTTAACCAATTGGAAAAGAAAGCCCAACAGGTCAAGGACGACGAGGAAGAAAAGCTAGAGAAATTTCTCCAAGACTTTGCCGAGGTCTCAGACGACGGACAATTCGCTGAGATGTTGGAAGCTCAAAAGTCTTTTCGCAATGCGTCGAAAGAAGACAGAGATGAAGTCGCTCAGCTGGTTAAAGAAAGAAAAGAGGTAGTGGAGGAATACGTTCTAAAGCAAGAGAACTCTCAAACCCTGGGGGAGAAGGAAAACGAAATCCAGGAACACATCCAACTAGCTCTCAACTTCATCACCAACACCACCGAACAGATTAACCAAGCAGAAACCTCCGCAACCCTCAATAAATTCAAGGATCCAATCAAAGAGTTTATAAAAGGTTACAAAAGCCTTGATTATCTGATAGCTCCCATCCAGCCTGAAGCAGATAAGATGGAGTCTCTCTTCAAGCAGAGACTGGAAGAAGTCAAGGAGCTTGAGAAATTCCGAAAGGAACAAGCCAAGGCTGAGGAAGCAGCAGCTAAAGAAGCAGAAAAGTTAGAAAAAGAAAAAGCCAAGACCGAAGCCTCAGCTGAAAAACAACGTCTTGCCGAAAAGAGGAGAGCAGCAGAAGCAGCCATCCAAAAGAATGCGTTTCTTAAAGCTACAGCGACAGGAGCTTCGACTGACCATCGCCCTCAAGAGGACATATTCAGCGACACTACAGCTTTTGACAATGATCAGGGAAAACCTTACCCTCAAGAACTTGTAGAGATGGAGGAAAAACTTAAAGAGTCTTTCTCCTTAGATTGGTTAGAGAAGTCTTACTCTCGTACTAAAAGTATGAGAATGGGAATAGAAGACGAACACATGGATCGTCTAGACCAACTAACAAAGAATCTTCTACACGAGATCGAAATTTTTGAGGAAGAGGAAGACCCATTCCCTGAACATCTCAAGATTCTTGAACAAACTCTGGCAGAAAATGGATTTGATCCTTTGACCTTGGATCGAGCCATAGAGCAAGTGAAAGAATCAAAGGGCCAAATAACACCCGTTCATCAGACGAGGTACAAAGCCTTAGGAGATCGACTTCAAGAAAAGGGAAAGGAGTTTTCGAAAAGTCCAGATCCTTTCCAACCCGCACCCATCTCTGACCCTTACAATAGCGGTAAACCGGTCCACAACCATCAAACCTCAGAGACTTCCGCTTCAACTATAGATGACCTTTTCGAGGACTCTGCAGCTTTCACCGACAAGAGAGATCAACCTCAAACCAGCACTTACGAACAGAAGAAGCAGGCTACAAAAGATGCTCTTCACCAGAAGCTTCAGAAACCTAAGGACGCAATAGGAGCTGTAGCGGGGACAGTAGCTGGAGTCGTAGAGGTTGCAAAAGAAACATTCAGTAACCCTAACAAGTCCAAGAGAGAATCAAAGCACAAAGGACTTCCAGATGGACCCATCAATGAGGAAGCTCAGTTTATCCAGAAAATATCTGAAGATATTAGCATCCAAATGATAGATGGGGTTGAGTGTTACACTTCCGAAGCTACTCAAATGTTTCTTCCAGTAGAAGACTCTTTCCTAATAGAGGACATTTGTTTTGGCAGTAATAGGGGTATGGCACACCTTCTCTCAGACAGATTCATAACGGACCAAAAGAATCTCCAAGATTATCACCTGGGAGGAGGTTACGTAAACTTCGAAGAGATAGGAATCAAGATCAACAGAAAAACAGGTTTAGTAGAGTACATCTAGGAACTTTGGGATAAGTAGAGAGTATTCTCTACTTATCCTTTTCTTTTTGTTAACTTGGACACCAAGAGATACTTAGCAATCTCATTAGAACACTGCAAGTTAGGTTATTGTAGGAAGGAGAATCAAGTGGATTTTCACGTAGAAAACTATAAGTATTTACACAGCATCGCTGTAGGATCTTCAGCACCACTAGAAAAAGTAACTGCTTCTATTCATCAAAGCATTCAAGAAGCTGCTAAAAAATGTATCAACAAAGGGGACACGGTATTCATTCAGTATCAAGGGACGGGTCTTGGTTTCCCTTTGGAGAGAAACTACTCCAACAACCTGGTTGTTGGGGAACCAATCACAAAGGAAACTTATCAACAACTAGAGGAACTGGTTGTAGCGGTAAATGAACAATTTCTTGAGGATTTTGAAAAAGCCTTAGAAGATGATCACCCTCTCAAAACAGCAACCTCTCAGACGAAGCTTTATCTTCTGAGCCAAGTCATGAAAACAACTAAATCCGGAAAATCAGTTTCTCTAAAACCGTTGGGGATCAACGGTTCAGTAAAAACAAAGCCGGGAACAAACGAACTAGTCTTCTATGACATGTGGAAGGTAGAGGGAGTGCCTGCAATTAGAGGTTCCGAAATCGGAAGACTCAGCTTCCACGAAAAGTGGGCGAGCACTGCCGAAGCAATTTTTCAGGACCACGAACTTGAAAATGAGTTTATCACGCACTGCTTAAGAAACTGCGAGAACTCTGTCTGGTTCCCTTGGGCGGAAAGATTGTACATGTTATTAGTTCCATTCCACATTGAAGGAAGGGACGTGTATCCAATGTTCAAGGTGACAGAAGATCACACAGAAATAGAGGTAATGGGTTTCAGCCTAGTCGATGATATCATTACTAGAACGATGCTTTACGCGGGAGGGAGATAGATGTATCCTATCTACGTCCTAAAGAAGAGATTGAAGAGGGATAACCTAAATGATATCATGGTTGTGGGGGACAGATTATCCGAGATTAAGTTCAAAGAAAATAGTTCAGTCTGGAACAGGCTGGTACCGTTTATCTTGGTGACTCAATTCTTAGCGATAGTATTCTTCATAATCTTTTCGTTTGTTCTTCCTCTCAATCAACTTCGGGCAGATGAAAGATCTGTCCAACTCCTGCAGATTCAGACCGAGAGAGTCTTCGGACAGAATCTCTCACTTCGAGAAGCACTCATGCAACAGGTGGGTCAGCTCGATTATGATGTGACCGTCTTAGCCGAGAATATCGCAGTGATGCAGATCACTACCCCAATACCTTTCGAAATATTTTTAGAAGCAATCTCGGAAGTGAACGGCATTGTTTCGTATCACTTCAACACCCAAGGGGATATTTACGTGGTAGCGGCAAGAGGTGCGTTATGATAGTTATCTTTTTTGCGAAGGAGAACTACGGCATCTTCTTCAGAAAACAAACAATCTATACCGAAATAACAACAAAACAAAAAAGGTTCCGAGAACTTTTAGAACTGATTCCTTATGGGTCAGAGGTCAGACTCGTAAAAGATGTCAAGACTTCCAACCAACACGTCGAGTTTTTGTGTAAGGACTTGAAATTCAAGATCGGTCCTGAACCCCTTTCAAAAGGTTCTCTTGATATCCAAGAAGAAATAGAATCTCTGCTCAGAGACCCTCAGCTAAAGAAAAGAACCAAGCTAGGGATCAGATTAGGGACAATCTTCTCTGGAATAATTGCGGGATTGATTGTACTAAACGTCACCATGTTCAACCCTTATGTTAGAGTAAGGACTACTCTGATAGAACAGCACCGACACTCGACAGCTTCCGCTCTTGAGCTTAACGACATGAGTTTGGATTTAAGGGATTTTATCCAAGAGGTAAATTTCTTATATGCTAACCCCGTGATTCAGAGTGTTTTGGTTAATGATGATGGAACTTTCACCATTATTTTCCTCAGTCAGGCTACGGGTTTGTCTGGTTTGCAAAAACAGTTTGCAAGAGATACTCAGCTAAGCGAGGGAAACACTGTAACCCTGGACGGACAAATCCATAGCATTTATACTTTAGAGGGGGTCATGAGATGATAACACCTTTGTTAGTAAGTCTTTCCAAGAAAACGAGAAAAGTTTTGGTTGAGAGTTTGAACCAGAACGGGATTCGTTATTTGGTTGAAATGCTATCCGAAGCCGAAAAAGAACTGCAACAGTTCCAACTCACTCATTCAACACCTGAATTGAGAAGACTGGCTGTGAAAGTTCAGAGAGGTAAAGCAGCTCCGGAAGAGATTGAACTTCTTTCTCAGGACACTGCTGAGTTCTCGGGACTTTTGAAAAATGGATCTAGTCTGCAGCACGAACAGTCCATTCAAGAGGTGAGAAACCTCTTCAGAAATTTAGGTTTGTTGAGGGAGTTTAGGGAACTTCTAGACTCCATGATTCAGACCACCACGGTGACGACGTCTACAAAGATTTTTAACGTGGGCATCCAAGAGATTAACTCAAACCCCCGAAGATTGAAAGAAATCATGGTGGACTTTGTGTCAACTCAGCCGAAGTTTTATCTTGAAGAGATGGACAAACTAATCACATTGAAATCAGCCGCTGGCGAAGTCAAGGTTATGGAAGACCTTGGAGACTTGGTGGACTATGTCTACGGACAAGTCAAAGAAGATGTTTCACCGATCACAAAGATAACCGCCTCCGGATCAAAACAAGCCCAAAAAATAAACTCTATGATTGAGCCTGTTCTCAGAGCAGCAATCGAACTTGACTTAGGGTTTAAGCATCAAGTCTACGAAGAACTTTCGCCTTTAACGAAAAGCTACCACAACAAGTGGACAAGATGGACGATCTACTTTCTGTCAGAGTTCATTGAGCCCGTCAGACAACGGGTCTCCTCAAGAGTAACAGATGACATGATGAACGCTCTTTACAGAGTTGGAGAGGAGTACGATGTTAATAGTCGACGTTAGTTCAGTTATGCACACTGGGATGTATCAAAAGCAACGCATTTTTGGTGGAGCAAATGAGGACGTGGAGCTAAAAGGAATTCTGTACTTGTTCCGAGTTATAGCAACCCACGCCCGAGAATCATCAATTGTGCAACTGGTCTTCGACCCAGAAATCGGACCAGAGTATAACAGTCACAATCCAGAGAAACCCTCAAGAAAATTGAACCAGCGGGTTCATTGGGAATTGAGGGTTCTCAGAAAACTTCTCGACGTTTGTGGACTACCTTATCACATGAAGCCCGGCTATTCAGCCGATGACTTGGTGTACAGTCTGGTAGAAAACTCCAAATGGGAAATGCCTGGAAAAAAGATCTTTATTCTTTCAGCAGACCAGGACTTAGCTTGTAACATTTGTGCCGGTGACGACGAGCACGCTGAGGTCAGACTCTTAAGCTTCAGCACCAAAAGTTATAACTTGGATTATAACACCATGGAAAAAATTATTGGCATTCCGCTTGGACGAGTCAACGAGTACAAGACTATTCACGGTTGTAAGTCCGATAATATAGCACCTCTGAAAGACTCAAAGAATCTATGGAGCATCTTCTTGGAGAAGATTGGTGAGAGAGAATTCGACACTTACCAAGAATTCGCCACGTGGGCCTCCTGGAATCTTCCTATGTCCGCTCAACAAGGCATCAAAGAAAATGGTGCCAAAGTATTCCCGAAGTACAGCGATGACACTGGTTACCGCAAGTTCAACATTGGACGTTTCAGCGGACTGGCTTATTGTCTCACAGGCTCCAACGAGTTTGTGTATCAGGGGTTGAGCAGAGACAAGTTCTCCGAGGAACAACAAAGGATGATAGACGAAGTTATTGACTCCGTCAGCCAAGCAGCTACACCGCTGAAAAAAGAGTTGGAGGACTCCCTCTCTTTCGAAGACATGGAGATGAGTTTGGTTGACCTCGAAATAGGAGGTTAAGGCGTGAAGCACATAATTGAGTTTACCAGAAAAAGCCAACAACCGGATTACGTTAACGCTGAGTTGACGATGGAGCTTAGAGACTTTCCTGAGTTCTTCATAATGTATCCGGAAACTGCGTTTGTGAATGTAAGTTATTTCTACACACTCTCTCAGTCAACGCAAGATCTTACTCTGCTGTTTAAGGCAATGGGAATCTGGTTCAAGAACGTCATCGTTTTTAGACTGAAGAATGACCCCAGTTTCGAGTTCCAAACTCCAACATTTTCAATGGACCTCGACTCTACTCTCCGTCATGACTTCGATGAAGGCGACGACTTCGTAGCCGACGACCGTCTTAGACTGTCTAAGTTAGTGGGAGTAAACAACTTCAATAACTTCAGAGATGTTTTGGATAATCCTAATGTTCAATCAGCCCTGAAGCAACTAGAGATCTTCGTTAGAAATGGAGGGAATTAGATGACAGTTCCGAACGCTTACGCTGCTCCTTTGGCGAATCTTCTGAGAGCAATGTCCTTGTGGCATAGGTCAGGAGTGGTAGGGGTTGTTAGCTCCTCATCATTCCTGGTCAACAACACCTCAGTTTCAGCACACGAGCTTTTAGCAAGGCTTTGTGTTATTGAGGTTCCTGTGGATGGTTACGCCATCAAGGATCTCCACCTCAAAGCCGGCTCTGTCAAGTTAAAAGACTTAGCCGACATGCTGAAAGGTACAATCCCTGACAACATCAAGGATGAGCCTTTCATGTACTTGGAAAGAAACTGTACTCTGTCAGTTATCATTGCTTCAAACGACATGACTAGAGACGTTCTTGCCCAAAACCTGTCACGAGACGGAAAAGCTCCAGAAGACTTGTTGGTGCAGCCGACTGGCTTTCTGACTTCAGAGCTTGTCAACTTCAATTTGGTAGATCAAGGGGATGGAACCTCAGAAGTGAAGGTAAATGCCTCAAATCTGAAGGAAGTCATATCGACTCTAAAAGCTCTCCTGGGCACCGAATAAAAAATCGTTGATAGGTTAACAACCTACATACAAGAGGTGCGAACTCATGCCCCTTTTGGAGGTAAATATGAGAAAACTTCTACAAACCAAGATAGGCAATGACACTTATCTCATTGAGGAGCTGTTGAAAGGCCTTTCTATCCTGGAAGAGAACGAAGATGAAGAGGGATTGTCAATCAAGATGTCCTCTCATGAAATCTTCTTCTCTGCCGACGGATCGGGTGCGGAGATTGCTACTCTACTTCCCGGCGGAACTAGGTCAATATACGTGTCCGTTAATAACATTAATCAACTAGAGAACCTGGGCGTGGAAGCAACACCTCAGGAACCAACCAAGG